>Ga0164290_1000199_pt1 | contig 227086 bp, 199 predicted proteins | sample Micstemetagenome_FD_108782 | JGI IMG/M metagenome (GOLD analysis project Ga0164290, IMG submission 108782) | Contaminated culture microbial community from soil near Moab, Utah, USA - Microcoleus steenstrupii SON62 (Illumina Assembly) | ecosystem: Environmental > Terrestrial > Soil > Soil crust... | reverse complement strand
GGCCCCATGCTCCCCCACGGGCTCACAGGCCCCAGGGCTGAACGGGCTCTGCCTCGGCCTTCCGGCCCAGCCGGGACGATCCCCATTCCTATCGTCCCCAAGGCAACGTCAACATACAAGGGCTAGGGTGGGGGCAGCGATGTGTCTCATCGCGACGAACAATCGCCCCTGCCCCGTGACCAGGTCTTCTCCGGTGATGCAAGGAGAGGAACCAAGCCACCGCGATCGACAACGAAACGACCGCGCCGGTCAGGCCGGCTGGACCTGCCGCGTGCGCTGCTTCGCTCGTTTGCGCTCCACCTGCACCGCCCAGACTTCGCGAACGATGTCGCCGAGGGCAGCGACGGTCGGTTCGGATCCGCGCGCGCGCAGATGGATGAACTGCAGCGTCGTGGTGAGCCTGACGTCGCGCCAGAGGCAGACGCCGCCCCGGGCCGCGCTTTCCTGCGCCAGATCTTCGCGCATCAGCCCGAGACCCAATCCCGATTCCACCAGGGAACTCACGACGAACTCATCGTCCGCCTCGACCACCTTGGTGGGCGTGATGCCATGGTGCCGGAACAGGCCGCTCGCGATCTGGTGATGGGTGCTGATCGGCGGGGTCATGACCCACGGTTCACCCGCGATTTCCGTCCATGAAGCCCGCGCGATGCGATCCCGCCAGGCCGAGGGCGCGACGATGCGATAGGTGATCTCGCGCAGTGGCATGGCGGCGACGTTCGGGTGCTCCAGGTCGCCGTAGTAGAAACTCGCGTCGAGTTCGCCGTCCCGCACCTTCTCGAAGGCTGCCCCGGACACCTCGTGGTGGAAGCGGATCTCCAGACGCGGATGGCGTTCGATCGCGGCGCTCATGAGGCGGGCCACCCGGATGAATTCCGGATCCGACACGGTACCGACCGTCACCACTCCCGCCACGTCGCCCTTGATGGACCGGGCCTCGTTGCGCAGGCCCTGCACTGCCGCGAGGACCTTCTGCGCCTCGGCGAGCAGGCGCTCGCCCGCGGGCGTCAGGATCATGCCATTCGGTCGGCGCTCGAACAGTTCGAGGTCGAGCATGCCTTCGAGCGTCTTGATCTGGGCACTCAGAGCCGGCTGGCTGATGTGCAGGCGTGCGGCCGCGCGGGTCATGTGACCGGCCTCGGCCACCGCCGCAAAGCTCCGGATCAGGGTCAGTTCCACAGTCGTTCGGTCCATTCCGCCCAGGCTCGATACTAACACGATTCTGCTGCGTCGCAGCATGTCCTGCGGTACGCCATAAGCGGCGCCGATGACCGTCATCCGAACATACGATTGGCAGCCGCCACACGGCCTCCGATAGAGTCTGGACACGGATCGAAACTCTTTTGCTTCATGTAATTGGAGGACGACAACCATGTCTCAAAATTGGACTCACTCGGAACGACTGGCCATGCTGCTTGCCTGCGGAAGCCCTGGCAGTGCTGCGGCATATCACGGTCTGACACCTCGTTTCGAGGTCGAATTGATGCGTCGCAGCGAGACGACATCGGCCCAGGCTTCACCGCCGACCATCGGCCGCGCACGGCGGTTGCCGGCGCTGCGGAACTGGCTCGCCCGGCTGTCGCGCCCGTTCCGCGAATCGATCTGGCAGCGCGAGCTCCGCGACCGTGAGGCTTATCTCGCCGGCGCACAGAACCTTGCCGACGTTGAAACCCGCATGCGGGCGCTGGAGCGCGCCGCTTTTTCCAATCAGGGCGTGTTCAGTTGAACCGATCGACCGACCGCGCCGAATCTCCAGGAGTCATGCCCATGAAACCGCTGATCCGAACGATGATCGCGACGCTCGGCGTCGTGGCACTGCAACTGATGTCCGGTACCGCCAGTTCCCGCGCAGCGGTGGACGACGAGGCGCCGCCCCACGCACGCCTCATGCAGTTCCTGCTGCAGGAGGTCGAGGATCCGCAGGCACTCGCCGGCTATCGTGTCGCGATCCTCGCGACCGACGGTGCGGACGGATTCGACCTCGACGTACCCAGGCGCTTCCTGATCGAACGCGGCGCCACCGTGGACGTGGTCGTGCCGCGACCGGCGGCGCTCGTGCGCGCGACGGGCTCGGGGGCCGTCATCCAACAGCGAACCCACGTGGGTCTGATCAATCCCACGGGTGAGGCCGACGAAGCGACCATCGATCGCTTCGTCGACCAGGCCACCCCGGAAAGCTACGACGCCGTCTACGTGCCCGGTCATCGGCGATCGGTCGACAGCCTCGCCTCCGAAGAGGCCATCGCCTTCCTGCAGGCCGCAGTCCGCTCCGGCAAACCGGTCTTCGCGGCGGAGCGGGCGGTCACGGTGATCGTCCGGGCCGGTCTGTTCGACGGTCTGCTGCAGACGCGAGGCTTCGCAGGTGCCGAGGGCACGCTGCGCGGTGCGGCCTACCATCCCGCGGCGGATCGCGACCGCGGCACCATCGCCGGCATCTACATGAGCCGCAGCGCGTTCGAGATGCCGCAGATGATGGAGCGCCTCGCGGCAGCGCTGGTCGCCAAACCGGCGCGGGTCGAACGCTAGCCCGTCAGCCCCGGGGATCGAGGTTGCGCCGCAAGGGCAGCCTCGACGCAGCAACGCGGCCGCCGGGAATCACTGCGGGTCGGCGCCCGAGAGCCGGGGCACCAGCCGCCCGCTTCGGTCAGTGCCGGCGGATGAAGTCGCGGATGCGGGGGTAGATCCGCTCGCGGTAGCGGCGCCCGCTGAAGATGCCGTAGTGGCCGACACCGTCCACCAGAAAGTGATCGCGGCGGGACTTCGGGATGTTCGTACAGAGCGTGTGCGCCGCTTCGGTCTGACCCACGCCGGAGATGTCGTCCAGCTCGCCTTCGATGGTGAACAGCGCCGTCTTCGTGATGGCGGAAGGATCGACGCGCTGACCGCGCACGTCCCACGTGCCGTTGGCGAGCGCGTGTTCCTTGAAGGCCACGCGCAGCGTTTCGAGGTAGTACTCGGCCGGCATGTCGAGCACCGCGTTGTACTCGTCGTAGAAGCGGCGATGGGCTTCGGCACTTTCGCCGTCGCCGGTCACGAGATGATTGAAGAATTCCCGATGCGCTTCCACGTGACGATGCGCGTTCATCGCGATGAAGCTCGCGTGCTGCAGGAAACCGGGATACACGCGGCGGCCCATACCGGGATACTTCGCGGGCACGCGCTGGATGACACGGCTCTCGAACCATGACAGCGGACGCCCGGTGGCGAAGTTGTTCACTTCCGTCGGGCTTTTCCTCGTATCGATGGGGCCACCCATCATGGTCATGGTGCGCGGTGCAATCTTGTCGCCGTTGGCCGCCATGAGCGCAACGGCGGCGAGCACCGGCACGGTGGGCTGGCATACCGAGACCAGATGGACGTCGGGGCCGAGGAAGCGGATGAACTCCTGCACGTACTCGACGTAGTCGTCGAGGTGGAAGTGGCCCTCGTGCACCGGGACCATGCGCGCGTCGATCCAGTCGGTGATGTAGACCTCGTGCTCCGGCAGCATGGTGCGCACCGTGTCGCGCAGCAGCGTCGCATGGTGTCCCGAGAGCGGTGCGACCACGAGCACTATCGGATCGTTGCGTTCGGTCTCGCGCTTGAAATGCAGCAGATGACAGAACGGCTTGATCACCGCCTTCTCGATCTTCACCGGCACGGTCTTGCCGTCGATGACGGTCGAATCGATGCCCCACTGCGGCTTCTCGTAGCGGCGGACCAGCCGCATGAGCAACTCGTTCGCCGCAGCCATGCCCCGGGCGATGGGCGTATAGCTCCATGGACTCTGGGGGTGCGTGAAAAGCGTATGGGTCGCAGCCGCAGCCGTCGCAAATGGGGCCAGCAGGGCGTGCTGAAACTCGTGCATTGTGTACAACATGATTCCGTGACCTCCGTGCAGCACCGCCCGAACCTCCCGCGAGGCGGCACAACCTATTGTTATGCAACGTCTTCTAGGCTTGATCGCGGTTCGACTCTAGCGACCGCACCCGGATGCGTCAAGCTGCTGCAACACGGCATCGGGTCCATGCTGCAGTGCATCCACATCTTCAGTAACGGCCGCGCCGGCCTTGGCTTCACTCCGTTTTATTCCTCGCGGCCGGTTTTTGGGGGGGCCGTGCTAGATTCCGCCCCTGCCCGGAACCCCTCGGAGTCGTTCGATGATTCGCCTGTTGCTCACCCTGGTCTTGGCCATGACCGCCTGCATCGCCACGCCGACACTCGCGGCCGACTGCCGTACCGACATCAAGTTCCACGAAGCGATGATCCCGTCCGATACCGACGGCATCGATCTCTACGTGCGCAACAAGCGTTGGGGATGCACCCTTTCCGGCGGATCCGAGCGCGTGCTGCTGTACGTCCATGGCGCGACCTATCCGTCGGAGACGGCGTTCGACCTGACGCTCGACGGGCAGTCGTGGATGGACTATCTCGCCGCGCACGGGTGGGACGTGTGGCTCGTGGACCTGCGCGGCTATGGCCGCAGCGCACGCCCGCCGGAGATGGAACAGCCTGCCGCCGACAACCCGCCCATCGTCACCACCGACGTGGCGATCCGCGACGTGGGCAGCGCGGTCGAACACGTGCGCAAGGTCACCGGCGTCGACAAGGTCACCCTGCTCGGCTGGTCCTGGGGCACGACCATCATGGGTGGTTACGCAGCGACCCATCCCGAAAAGGTGGACCGGCTGGTGCTATACGCACCGGTGTGGTTGCGGACCACCCCGTCGCAACTTGCCGGCAATGGCCCCTTGCCCGCCTATCGCACCGTCACGAAGGATGCCGCCAAACAGCGCTGGCTGAACGGGGTACCCGAGAACAAGAAGGCCGATCTCATTCCCGCGGGCTGGTTCGAAGCCTGGGCCGACGCCACGTGGGCCACCGACCCGAAGTCCGCAGCCTCCGGACAGTTGCGCGCGCCCAACGGCGTGATCAAGGACATCCGCGAGTACTGGCTCGCCGACAAGCCCTACTACGACGCCGCGAAGATCCAGGCCCCGACGCTGCTCGTGGTCGCCGAATGGGACCAGGACACGCCGCCGTACATGGCCCAGACGCTGTTCGGCAAACTCTCCTCGGCGCCCTGGAAGCGCCTGGTCCTGATCGGCGAGGGCACCCATACCGTCATCATGGAGCGCAACCGCCTGCAGCTCTTCCGCGAGGTGCAACTGTTCCTCGACGAAGCGGCACCCTGACTGCCACGACCGTGGGGGTCCGTCCTAGCGCGAGACGTACCGGCGCGCCGCGTTCGGATGATGCTCGATGAAGTGGCGCAGGCAGCAGCGCAGCAGAGCCGCCCGCCGATAGTCGTGCATGCGGTGGGCGCGTTCGATGTCGTCGCGGATCATCGCGCTCACCCGGCACTGGCCGTCGGCGGTCAGCATCAGATAGCTGCCCAGTTCCGCCGCGGCCATCTCGGGAATGTGTTCATGCTCGGCGATGGCGAGCACTTCCTCCTCGGTCAGTTCCGACAGCGCGATGCAATCCTCCAGCGTCAGCATGGCGGCCTCCCTTCTGCCGCTCCGAGGGTTCCATCTCACTCCCGGGCGCGGCGCCGCGCCTTGATCCAGGACAAATCAGTGCCGCAGCAGGTTGAACGGACCCGGCTGGACCAGCGGCTCGGCCGCCTTCACTTCGGCATGAACGCTCACCGATTGCACGCGGCAATCGCGCAGCAGTTCGCGAACGGCAAGTTCCACCCGCCCCACGTCGTCCGCGGCCGTCAGTGGCCACGCGTGGGCATGGCGCAGCATCGGATCGAGCGGTGAGAGCAGATCCACGCGGATCGTTCCGTCGTCGCGCGCGGAAACTTCCGCCACCGGGTCACCGGTCTCCGATCGGATCCGCCGAATCGCGCCGGTCGCGAAGAGATTGAACGCCAGCTCCGCACGCGCGAACCGACCATCCTCGAGCGCCGCAAACCACGGACGGGGCGCACGCGGCAGCGGCAACAGGCTCAAGCCCTCCTCGCCGAGCTGACGCGCCAGCTGCTGCGACAGCGGCATGCCCCAGCGCCCCACCTGGCTCGAGCGCTCGAGGAACCCCGGCAGATCCGCCGGCGTGACCGAGGCACCGGCGAGGAAGCGCAGGTGCACCTGTTCGTCGGCCTTGGCGATGTCGATCCCTGCGGGTTGGATGAGCGAATCGGGACCGCCCGCGCCGAGTCCACGCACGACATCGAACAGGCGTCGTGGCGACACCACGGCCGCCGCCTCGAAGGTTCCCAGCGCGTTGCTCAAACCGAAATTCTCCACCGCCCCCAGCGCGCCCGCTTCCTTGAGCAAAGCCGTGATGGGCGCCACATCCGGCACGATCCCGGCGATGCGGGCCGGAGCCTTGCCGCCCACCACGAACAGAATCGGCAGCAGGAACACCCGCGCCAGCAGCGCGACGTCCTCATCGTCTCCGGGACCGTTGACGGCCATGTCAACGGCTTCCGCAATCGCTGCTGCAGCAGGACCCGATGCCTCGTCGAGTGCCGCGAGCACCGCAGCCTCGTCGCCCCGTTGCAGCAGCTTGCGCACCGCGCCGGCGAGGCGGCTCACGAACAGGGCCTCGCTGCCGGAGCCCACGGACTGCACGGCCGCGGCCACGGCAGCCGAAAGCGGATGATCAGCTCGCAGGGCGCGCCGGGGACGGGGATCGGGGAGGCTGGTCTTCATCGAAGCTGCAGGGTTGAACGGAGCGGGATTATCCCGTGGGTCGGTCAGAACCGGTATGCCCACCACGCGGTGAAGTACGTCACGTTCTCGCCGGGCGGCGTCTCGCGCAGGAACGGGCCGGCGCGGAAGTACGACAGCGTCGCGAGCACCGTGACGTGACGCGTGGGCGTCCAGGTGAAGGTCAGCGTCGGCTGCGTGCCGACCAGACGCGCATCGCTGGACCCCGGCCGCCGCAGGATGTCGCCGGCGATGTTGTAGATGCCGTCGGTGAGCGACTGGCGCCAGAACACGCTGGTGCCCGCGGTGAGCTGCAGCTCGGGTGTGAGTCGCAACGTCACCGAAGGTGCGATGTTGATGCTGTTCGACGGACCGATCTGTCCGGACAGTCCCGAATAGGCGGTGGCGGCGAACAGCGGGCTGAAGGTCCCGAGCTTGCCGTCGCCGAGCTTGCGGTCACCGCTGCCGATGGAGAAACGCACGCCCAGGCGCGGCTGGCGCTGCGCCTCGCGGAAGGTCCAGCCGTTGTCCGTGTTCACGTACCAGGCGCGGATATCGTCCGCTCCGTGGCTGCCGGTCTGCGCGCCCACCTCGAGGTTGTAGTCCCAGTGCTCGTCGCGGCCCCACCAGCGCGTGCCGGTCGTGTAGCGCTGCTCGGGTCCGGCGCCATCGGCATAGGCGGTGTTCTCGCGCGTGCGCCGGCTCGCGTACACCACGGCGTGGCCTGCCGGCAGCAGTGTGTGATTGCGCGCCAGGAAGAAGCCCGACAGCGTCCCGCCGGGCGTGGAGCGGTCGTCGAACGCGCCCGGAATCGTGGGCACCACGCGGGTCGCCATGGCGTGGAAGCGCCAGTCGCGCCATTCGCCCAGGGCGCGCACGCCGTCGAAGCTCAGACGGTCGTTCAGCCCGTCGCGCGCCGACGTGAACTGAGCGGAGCCCAGCTCCACCTCCTGCCGGCCGAGCCGGAGCGTGATGCGGCTGTCTTCGCTCCGGACCGTGCCCTCGGCGAAGAGCTGGTTCACGTCGGCGCGGTTCTCGTCGGTCGGCCTCGGCCCGCCGTTGCGGCCGTTCACCAGCGACGACTCGAGCTGCCCGAAGAAGCGGACGTTGCGCGTCATCCACAGCTCGCCGTGGGCGAGGTAGCGCTGCAGCAGGTAGCCGTTCTCATCCGGCACGCCGCTGCCGAAGCCCGGGTTGTCGAAGCGCTCGTAGCGGATGCGCGCATCGCCGCCGAACGAGAGGCTGCGGCCGTTCGCGAGCGGGATGTACTTGGCGCGGTCCCACTGGTCGACGGCGCAGCGCGCATCGGCGAGATAGCGCCAGTCCTCCTCGTAGCGCAGGTTCGAATAGGCCGGCCGGTCGGGGCAATCGGTGCCGAGCGCGAACGCACCGTCGGGCGCACAGCTCGAGAGCAGCAGCGCCAGGCTGCGGCCGAGGGCACCGGAGAGGGTCGAACCGGCGCGCGATTCCAGGCGATGCGTCATGGGCGCGCATCTTCGCACGACCCACGCGATGCAAGCGGTGCTTGACGCGCGGCGTCGCGAAGTTCGACACTCGGTACCGAGACACCGCCCGGAATCTGCAATGCGCCTCACGCTCGCTGCCGTTCTCGCCGTCGCCACGCTCCCTGCCGCCGCGCAGTCCCTGCAATCCCGTCTCGACAGCCTTGCCGACACCCTCGAACCCAAGGTGATCGAATGGCGGCGCGACATCCATCGCAATCCCGAACTCGGCAACCGCGAGACGCGCACCGCCGCCCTCGTCGCGGAACACCTGAAGGCCCTCGGCTACGAAGTGCGCACGGGTGTCGCCGTCACCGGCGTGGTGGGCGTCCTGCGCGGCGGCAAGCCCGGACCGGTCGTCGCGCTGCGCGCCGACATGGATGCGCTGCCGGTCACGGAAGAGGTGGATCTGCCGTTCGCCTCGAAGGTGCGCACCACCTACGCCGGCAAGGAAACCGGCGTCATGCACGCCTGCGGGCACGACACCCACGTCGCGATGCTGATGGGCGCGGCCGAAGCACTCGCCGCCGTGCGCGACCAATTGCCCGGCACGGTGAAAGTGATCTTCCAGCCGGCCGAGGAAGGGCCACCGCCCGGCGAGAAGGGCGGCGCTGCGCTGATGCTGGAGGAAGGCGTGTTCCAGGATCCGAAGCCGGAGGCCATCTTCGGCCTGCACATCGGCTCCATGATCCACGTCGGCCAGATCGGTTATCGCTCCGGTCCGGCCATGGCTGCCGCCGACGTGCTGCGCATCACCGTGAAGGGCCGCCAGACCCATGGCGCGTCGCCCTGGAACGGGGTCGATCCCATCGTCGTGGCATCGCAGATCGTGCTGGGCCTGCAGACCATCGTGAGCCGGCAGGTCAACATCGCGAGGGAGCCGGCGGTCGTGACCATCGGCGGCATCGACGGCGGCATCCGCTTCAACATCATTCCCGACAAGGTCACGATGGTCGGCACCATCCGCACCTTCGATGAAGCGCTGCGCGACGACATCCACCACCGCATCAAGCTGACTGCCGAGAGCATCGCGGCGGCATCGGGAGCCACGGCCGAAGTCGTGATCGACAAGCCATACGCGGTGACGGTCAACAATCCTGCGCTCACCGAGCGCATGCTGCCGACGTTGAAGCGCGTGGCCGGCGACTCGAACGTGGTGCTGCGCGACCGCGTGATGGGGGCGGAGGACTTCTCGTTCTTCGCGCAGCAGGTGCCGGGGCTGTTCGTGTTCCTCGGCGGCACACCGGTGGGCCAGGAGATCGACAAGACGCCCTCGAACCATTCGCCGAAGTTCTCGATCGACGAATCGGCGCTCAAGCTGGGCGTGCGTGCGCTGCTGAACCTCACTGTCGACTACATGGCAAACGAAAGCAGATAGCGCCCATGTTCCGCAGCGGACCGAACATCGCGATGAAGGTGCCGCGCGAGCGCCTGCGGGAGGCGCTCGGCTACTGCAACCGGTCGCTCGGACTCGAACGCATCGAGTCGCTCGCACCGGCGATCGTCTTCGCCCTGGGCGAAAACCGGCTCTGGATCGACACGACCGAGAAGGTGACCGAGGTGGAGGTCTGGCTCGAGTTCCAGACCGACAGTTCGGCAACCGCTGCGACGCTGCTGGGGCGCACCGACGTCGTACAGCGTGAATCGATCGAGCCGCTGCCACGCGGATTCCAGGGACTGTGGATCAAGACCCGCCCGGACTTCCTGTGTCTCACCGTCTGACGACGGCCGCCCGAGGGCGGCGCACCGCGTGAACTTCCTCGCGCACCTCTATCTCTCCCCGCCGTCACCCGACGCGCTGGTGGGGAGTCTGCTCGGCGATTTCGTGAAGGGTCCGGTGGAACGCGCCGGCTACAACGACGAGATCACCGCGGCCATCCGTCTGCATCGCGCGATCGACACGTTCACCGATGCGCACCCCGTGTTCGCAGCGAGCAAGGCGCGCGTGAGTCCGGTGCGTCGGCGCTACGCGGGCATCCTGATCGATCTCTTCTACGATCACTTCCTCGCGCGCCACTGGCACGACTATCACGAGGACGCGCTCGAGGATTTCGCGACCGGTATCTACGGCGTACTGCTCGACCGCACCGCCGGTCTGCCCGAGCCGGCCGGGCGCATGGTGACCTTCATGGCACGCCAGAACTGGCTCGTGTCCTACCGCGACGTGGCCGAGATCGGCGCCGCGCTCGAACGCATGGGACGGCGGTTGTCGCGCGGCAATGCCCTGCTGGGTTCGGCCGAGGAACTGGAAGCGGACTACTCGGGATTCGAGGCGGACTTCCGCGCCTTCATGCCGGAGGTGACTGCGTTCGCCCTTTCGAGGCGCAGTCCGTCGGGACCATAATTCCCGGTTCCTGATCTCCGATCCCCGATTCCCGATGCGCAAGCACATCCTGGCCATGGGGGGCGCCTTCCTGGCGGACCCCGACGGCAATCTCCTGCTCGAACGCTATTTCAAAGAGCTCACCGACAAGGACTCGCCGAAGATCCTGTTCGTGCCCACGGCAAGCGGCGACAACGAGCCCTACACCCTGCGCTTCTTCCAGGCCTACACGCGCCTCGGCTGCCAGCCGCAGGTGCTGCCGTTCTTCAAGCGCACCCCGCGCAACCTCGACGAGTTCGTGCTCCGGCACGACGCGATCGCGGTGGGCGGCGGCAACACGCGCACCATGTTCGCGGTGTGGCGCGACTGGGGGCTCGACACGGTTCTCAAGACGGCGTACGCCCACGGCATCGTGCTCGGCGGATCGAGCGCAGGTTCCATCTGCTGGTTCGAGGACGGCGTGACCGATTCCATCGCCGGCCCGCTGACGCGCCTGCCCTGCCTGGGTTTCGTGAAGGGGAGCAACTGCCCGCACTACGACAGCGAAAAGGAACGGCGGCCGACTTACCAGGCGATGGTGCGCGCGGGCGCGATCAAGGATGGCTACGCCGCGGACGACGGCGTCGGACTGCATTTCATCGACGGCGAGTTCATTCAGGCCGTGGCGTCCAAGCCCCGTGCGATGGCATGGCAGGTACGCAAGACCGGTGACGGTATTCTCGAGGAACCGATCGAGCCGACGCGGTTGGGATGACTGAACGACGGCTTGCCCATTTCGGCAGTTCGGCCCCCATCCTAACCTTCCCCCACCCATGGTGGGGGAAGGGACGTACACCCCTCCCCCACGCGTCGCGTGGGGGAGGACTGGGGTGGGGGCCGGCGGCGTCGCGGTTACCCACGTTCCCCAACACGGCACAAAGCGCGATTGCACTCCCCTTTCCGCCGCTGATCCCTTCGGTCCAGCAGACGGATCGTCGACCTCGATCACCTGCGCAATACGGATCGCCTATACAGTTTCGGACGTGAACCCACCTTCACCGGCATCGCGGGCGACACCTGCCGATCCGCGAGCCGACCGTCCGCGCTGCTCAGGGAGCGCCGACCCACTCCACGGCCTGCCCGACCCTGAGGCCCAGCATCTTGGCCGCACTGGTGCCCGGCATCGCGATTTCCACCAGCCCGATGCTGTTGACGTACCAGAAGCCCTGCCCCGTCGGCGCTTCGTGGAACACGCGTGCATGCGCGAGCTCCATGCGGCGGATGCGCAGGCGACGCTCGGTGCTCAGACCTTCGCCGCGCAGTCCCGTGAACGCGTTGCCGTAGTGATCGATGTAGACAATCTGCGCGAGATCGTCGCTCGGCAGCAACACCTCGGGTGCGGTGATCTGCTTCACGTTCTCGTTGGGGAACTCGCCGGTGGCCACTGCGGCGGCAACGGGAGCGAAGACATCGCGACCATGGAACGACACCGAGGCCTCGGACGACCACGACGTGATGCGCCAAGCGCCCTTCACCGTGCCGCGCCCCCACAACACCGAAAGCAATCCGTTGTCGGGGCCGACATACGACCGGCCGTCCACGCGGACGACGATGCCGTTGCGATCGGTACCCACGCCCGGATCGACGATCGCGAGGAACACGTGCCCTCGCGGTACCTGCTTCGCGAGCGCCGCCAGCAGGTGCGCAGAGCACTGCACGTTGAAGCAGGGCGCTTCGTTCAACAGGTGGATCACCCGCACACCCGGCGCATAGCGGTCCAGCACCGACTCCACCTGGCCGACATAGAGATCGGCCGCCCCGAAGTCCGTGAACAGCACCAGTGCCATGGGTCAAACGCTCCCGCTACAGGTCGTCGGAATACCTCGGAATGAGACCGAAATCCGCACCGTGACCCGTGACGAAATCGTTGCCCGCGCGATCGACGCCGCGTACCAGCCAGATCGGGCGGCGGCTCAGGCTGAAGGACACGCCGGCCTGGGTCTGGCTGTCCGGAATCTCGCGATCGTACCTGGAAGTGGCCGGCATGTAGCGGATCACATAACCGGCCCGGCGATGCCGGGAGCGGTTCGCCGCCGAGCCGTGGATCAGGAACACGTCGTGGAGCGACATCTGACCCGCCTTCAGCACGTCATCGCGCGCCGTGCGGATGTCGTACGCCTCGCTGTCGATCTCCAGGCCGAGCACGCGATCGGGACGGGCTGCGTCGTGATGCCGGTAGAGGCCGCCCGCTGCATGCGAACCCGGGATGAAGCGCATGCAGCCGTTCTCCGGCGTGGCATCGTCCAGGGCGATCCAGACCGAGCACGTGGCCAGCGGGCGGATCGGCCAGTACTCGCCGTCCTGGTGCCAAGGCACCTCGCGCCCCTTGAGCGCCGGCTTGCAGAAAACCTGGCTCCCCCAAAGGATGATGTCGGGGCCGATCGCCTGCTCCACCAGATCGAGGATGAACGGTTGGGTGGCGTACTCGAACCACGCCGCCGCTTCCGACGCCGGATGCCGTGCGCCGTTCGCGATGTGCGGGCAGATCAGGCTCTCGGGAGCGATGTCGGCGCTGTTCGCGAGCAGCCGCTCGAGCGACGCTCGCATCCGATCGAGCAGCGCTCCCGGCAACGGTACCGGGGCGACGATCAGACCGTCGCTGCGATACGCGTCGAGATCGATGCGCGGCGCGGCAGTGTTACCCACGGCAAGCGGCTAGAGGAGCTTGTCCTTCGACAGTGCGGTGATGACCACCTTCGCGAAGTCCCTGGTGGAAGCGGCGATGTCGCTCGGGGCGAAGGTCTCCGTGGTGGCGGCCCAGACCAGCTTCTCGCTGGAGGCCCGGAACAGGTTGACCTCGGCGATCACGATCTCCGACTCCACCATCATCGGTGGGTCGTAGTAGCCGGCCCACGCGCGCGGGTAGTAGCCGTACATGTTCATGCCGACGTACGCGGGCGGCGGCGCCCCGGGAACGTAGTCGAGCTTCCGCTCCCGTTTCACCAGACGCGTCACGAGCACGCCGTCGGCGCCGGTCTTGCCGACCAGCACCTTCAGGCGTTCGGCGCCTTCGGGCCCCAGGTCGGGCTCGGACTCGTAGCTCGGCACGGCTTCGATGCCCTTCGCCTTGAGCTCGGCCGCGAAAGTGTCTTCGAACGTACGGCGCACGTCGGCGCGTTTGGTCACGCCGACCACCAGCACCTTGCGCAACGCGGGGCCGGTGTCTTCGGCGGCCTTCCAGGAATTCTTGATCGAAGTCTGGGCGCAGGCGGCCACCAACACGGCAACAAGAAGAGACGGCAGGCGCAACGAACTCACGGTGAACGCTCCTCGAGCGGTTGGCCGATGAATCTTAACAGCATGGGCAGAGCCACGGTCGAGATCGAGACGTCCGACCAATCGACCGGCGCCGTGCCTCGATCATGAGATGCGACGCGCCGCGATGCCCGGGTGAAACCCGAATCAGCGGCCCTGCTTGCGAGCTTTCGCCCGCTGCTCCCCCTTTCCACCGCGTGCGGCCGCTTTCAGCAGTTCCTTGGCGGCCCACCGTGCATCGCGGGCCCGCCGCGGCCCGTCCTGCAAGCTCGCGATCGCGGCACCGTCGAACAACACCAGAAGCGCGGTCGCCACCTGCTGGACATTAGTGGCGCCGGCGGCCTCGACCCATTCGACGAAGCGCGCCTGCAACCATTCGCGCTGCCCGGCCGCCAGGATACGCGCCGGATGCCCGGCATCCGTGATCTCGCCCACCATACGCTGCAGCGGGCAGCCCATGAACTCGGGTCCTTCCGCCCACGCCACGATCCAGTCGAAGATGCGCGTTGCGCGCTCTTGCGGCGGGATCGGCGCGACGAACGCCTCGATGCGCCAGCGAGCCTCCGCGATGCGACGCTCCGTATAAGCCGCCACCAGATCGTCCTTGCACCCGAAATGGGAGTAGAGCGAGGCCTTGGCCGCCTCTGCCTCGGCCAACACCCGGTCGATGCCGACGGCGCGGGTGCCCTCGGCGTAGAAGAGGCGGTCCGCCGCCTCGAGCAGCCTGTCGCGCACCGCAACCGCGCCTGGATTCTTAGCCACCCTAGCCATGGTTGACAGCATAGACAGAACTGTCTATGGTCGCAACAGGGACAGACAGATCTGTCTGTCGACCCAACCCCCACGAGGAGACGTGATCATGGCTTATTCAATCGCAGGAAAGACCGCGCTCGTAACCGGTGCCAACCGCGGCATCGGCGAAGCGATCGTCGACGCGCTGGTCGCCGCCGGCGCAAAGAAGGTGTACGCGGCAGCTCGCAACCTCGCGGATCTCGCCCCCCTGCTCACTCGGCATGGCAGCCGGGTGAGCGCGTTGCAGCTCGACGTCACCGACGCCTCGCAGATTGCCGCGGCAGTGGCGGCAGCGCCCGACGTGCAACTGCTCGTGAACAATGCCGGTGTCGCAGCCATGATGGGCGGCCCGTTCACCGATCCGCAGTGGCTCGCCGCCGGACGTAAGGAGATGGACGTCAACTACTTCGGCACGTTCGCCGTCTCGCAGGCGTTTGCGCCGGTGCTCGGGCGCACCGGCGGCGGGGCCATCGTAAACATCGCGTCGGTCGCGTCGCTCACCAACTTCCCCATGCTGCTCGCGTACAGCGTTTCCAAGGCGGCAACCCACTCCCTCACCCAGGCAAGCCGCATGCTGCTCGCTGCCCAGGGCACCCAGGTGTACGGGGTCTACCCGGGTCCGATCGACACACGCATGGCGGAGGGGATCGAGATGGCCAAGACCTCGCCGGCCGACTGCGCCCGGGCGATCATCGCCGGCATCCAGGGTGGCACGGAAGACATCTTCCCTGACGCGATGAGTCAAAGTATGGGCATGGCTTACTTAGCCGGCCCCAAAGGCCTGGAAAAGCAGATCGCCGGCATGGTCGCATCCGCACCGGCCTGAGGGTTCTTTCGGCGTAGCTCGGCGCCGGCGGGCGCCGTCGCTCCCAGGCGCGAAAGGTTCTACCGGGCACGCCGGCGGTTCCGCAGGCGCGGGGCTTGTCGGCTCTCGGTCATGGTTGCGGGCGCGTAAGCAGGTAGACCAGCCGGCCGAACGCGCCCAGCGCGAGCATGGCAAGAAACCACGGCCACGCGTAGCGACCGCTCGGCTTGGCGTCGTGCCGCATCCACACCATGATCAAGACCAGGGCGATCGTCAGGTCCGTGAGGACCTGCGCGCCTCCCCAAGTCTGGAAGTGCAGCGCGCAGATGCCGAAGTGTCCGTGGTGGACGAGTGCGACGATCAACAGGGCTCGTTGCGTGGGTAGGTTCCCGACAGGCGGTGCGGGAGTCCCCGTCACGCTGGTCGCAGAAGCCATTACCTCCGGGGCAATGAGAAGCTGCGGGCGGCCCCGCCGACATCCCGAGCATGATCCGCCATTCCTTCGGATAACAACCGCGCTCGTGGCACAGCCGGCGCCATCTTAGCCGGCAGGCCCTCGCCGATCGGGCCGAACTGTCGACGCGGCATCTCAGCATTCTGAAAAAAGGGCCGATCAGTGTCGAGCTGGTTCGATTGTCCAGCCGTGCCGAGCGGCTCGCCCCGTCATCCGGCGCTTCGGGTTGAGCAAGAAGGGCTAAGGGATGCGCCGTGCACGGGAGCGTGCACGGCGCCGAAAACTCGACGATCAGTACCTCAGACTCGCCCTGTGAGGGTGGCGATGGTCATGACGCGGATGGTCCACACCCGGACCCGAGAAGACGGCCACGATGGCCGTGAACAGCAATAGCAGGAAGCGCATGGCGACACCTCATCGATCGATGACTCGCGTTGGCCGCACCGATGACGAACGCATGCGCGAACGCGCGCGGGTTCGATCGGTACGGAACGTATGCGCCGGCTACGGCGCAACAGCCTGGAGGTGTCGCGAACCTAACGCTCGGGCTCGGCGGCGAAAGCGTGGTCGCTGGAGAACGACAGCAGCAGGACGAACCGGTCGGTTCTGTAGGCAGGAACGGCGGGGAGGATACGGATCGGGTTCATGATGTCTGGGCCTCGTGAGCTTACTCATCCGCCACGCAGTCTACGCCCGCCCCCGTCTCGTGGCAAACCGGCACCACGCTGCTGCCGCGGGAAGCAGCGGCTACGAGGCCGGTTTCGTGGGCGGCTGCGCCGGCGCTTCGTACCACCGATCCTCGGGGACGATCTTGGGCTGCGCCGGGTCTTCCAGATAGTGCGGCGACATGATCTGGACGCCGTGCTCGTTGAACACGTCCTGGATGTTCGAGTACAACGCACTCATGGCTTCGGCGCGCATGCGGGGTGCCTCCGACCCGGCGATCACCACCAGAACGTACTCGACGTAGAAATCGGAGAGCCCGGTCTGGATCACGTACGGAGCAGGCTCCGTCAGTACACCGACGGTGCGCCCGGCCGCCGCCAGCAGCATCGCGTGCACCTGCCGCCACGGCGTGTCGTAGCCGATGGTGACCTTCGCGTGCAGCGTGAAGCCCTGGCTCCCCGCGGCACGGGAGAAATTGCGCGACACGTTGCTCAGCACGTACGCATTCGGCAGCACCACTTCCTCGGACAGGCCGGTTCGCACGCGCGTCGCGAACAGCGTCAGTTCGGCGACGGTGCCTTCGGCGTCCCCGATCTTCACGAATTCGCCGACGCGGAACGCACGGGAGTACATGAGGATCAGGCCGCTCGCCGCCTGCGCGACGATGCTCGAAGCGCCGATGGAGATCATCAGGCCCACCAGCACCGACAGCCCTTTGAACGCATCGGTGTTCGCGCCCGGCAGATACGGATAGGCCATCGCCAGCGCGAACAGCCAGAGCACCACGTTGACGATCCGCCGCGTCGGACGGGCAAGTTCCGCATCGAGCCAGCCGACACGGATCTCGCCCGCCTCGGCGCGATCGAAGAACACGCGCACCAGCCGGATGATCGCGCGCGTGATGACCACGATGACGACCACGGTGAACAGGCCCGGGAGGGCGGCGACGACGGACAGGCCCAGGTGCGTGAAGAACTCGAGCAGGCGCCCCTCGAGCTGCTCGCCCCAGGGCCGCGTGAAGGGGAAGCGTTCCAGCACGAACGTGAGCCAGCCGTAGGTGGCAACCAATCCCACGATCCAGCCGACGATGGTCACGGTCTGCCGCACGATCGCGCCGAAATGCAGCGACTGCACGGCCACCACACCACCGACTTTCAGGTGCTCCACGCGTTCCTGCACCGCGGCGGAGACGCGGCGGCCGAGCCAGCGGTTGGTACGGTGGATGAGGCGCAGGATCGCGAGCCAGATCAGCGTGCCGAGCGCGGTCCATCCCGCTGCGCGGAGCCACAGTCCGGCCCCGTGTGCTTCGCGCGCCGCAGCGATGGCCTCGGCCAGCCGATCGCGCGCCGCCCTCGCCGCCATCTCGAGCGTTTCGTCGTTCAGCTGGTCGAGGTCGGCCGGCTGCACCACAAAGACCGGACGGCCATCCACCTCCACGAGCATGCCTTCGGCGTGGGCCTTCAGCGTGACTTCTCCCGGACCGCCCCGATCGATGGCGTCCTCGATGCGTCGCCGCGCCGCAGTGACACGCTCGGCCGGTGCGTAGCTCAGCAACGGCGCCCGCAGCGTGATCACGTCGCGGTTGTAGATCGACAGCGTGGCGGGCTCGTTGGCCGCCGCGCCCGCCGTCGCGGCCCACGATGTCAGGAACAACCCGACGCAGGCCGCGACGATGCGCATCAACCGCGTCCCCGGTAGGGGGCGACGCCGGGATCGGGAATCCACACGCCGGCAGGCGGTTTACCGGTCTGCCAGAACACGTCGATCGGCATGCCGCCGCGCGGATACCAGTAGCCGCCGATGCGCAGCCAGCGCGGCGCCAGCAGCTTCTCGAGGCGACCGGCGATCGTCAGCGTGCAATCCTCGTGGAATGCACCGTGATTGCGGAACGAGCCCAGGTAGAGCTTGAGCGACTTGCTTTCCACCAGCCAGCGGCCGGGGATGTAGTCGATGATCAGATGCGCGAAATCGGGCTGCCCGGTGATCGGGCACAACGATGTGAACTCCGGCACCGTGAAGCGCGCCACGTAGCGCTTGTCCGGATGCGGGTTGGGCACGCGCTCCAGTTCCGCGTGATCCGGCGAGGCCGGCAGGGGCGTGGGCGCACCCAGCTGCTTGAGCCGGGGTTTGCGGGTCGACGGCATCGCGCGTCCTCTCGGAATTCCGATTTTCGCTATTGTGCCTCGGCGGCGCTCTCACCGCGCACCCACACAGGCATCCCGCCCGCATAGGTGGCCCGCACGCAGCGGTCATCTCCCACGGTCGACAGCACCGCCAGCAGGTCGTCGATGGCCTCGACCCGCCGCAGCCTCTCCTCGAGCAACGGCGTGGCAGCGAGATCCAGCACGACGGCATCGCCTTCCAGGCCGGCGGCGAGATTGCCCACACGATCCTCGAGCGTCAGCGCCCGGGCCGCGCCGGCGGTCGCGAGCCAAAGCGCCTGCACCGGATGCAGCGGGTTCCCGCGCAATTGCGCAACGCGCGCCGCCGCACCCATCGTGGCGATCATCGACAAGGTCGTGCCGGCACCGATGTCGGTTGCGAGGCCGACGGGTATCGGAACCGGGCGGCTCCTGGCCGCCGCCAGATCAAAGAGGCCGCTGCCGAGAAAGAAATTGGACGTCGGACAATGGGCCAATGCGGTCCCACTCTCGGCGAGTCGTTGGCGCTCCCGTTCCGACAGGTGGATGCCATGACCATGGATCGACCCACGGCCCAGGAGTCCGAACCGGTCGAACACGTCGACGTAGTCCGCGCATTCGGGGAACAGGCGCCGTACCCACGCGACCTCCTCCACGTTCTCCGAGAGGTGCGATTGCAGCAACGTGCCCGGATGCTCGCGCCACAGCGCGCTGGCCGCTTCCAGCTGCGCGGGGCTGCTGCTCGCGACGAAACGCGGCGTCACGGCGTAGCCGAGGCGGCCGCGACCATGCCATCGGTCGATCAGCGCGTTCGATTCATCATAGCCGCGCTGCGCCGTATCGCTGAGGCCGTCCGGGACGTTGCGATCCATGAGGCACTTGCCGGCGACGATGCGCAAACCCGTCGGCGCCGCCTCCGCGAACAGGGCTTCGGCGGATGCCGCGTGGACCGTGCAGAACACCGCAGCGGTCGTGGTGCCGTTGCGCATCAATTCCCGCAGGAACGATCGGGCAACTGCGCGTGCATGCCCCTCGTCGACGAATGCCTGCTCCGCCGGGAAGGTGTAGCGCTCGAGCCATTCCAGCAGCGGATGACCGCCGGCTCCGATGATCGGCAGCTGCGGATAGTGCACGTGGCAATCCACGAAGCCCGGCACGATGAGCGACCGCTCGTAGTGCGTCACCGGCGCTCCTTGGGGCAGCCGCGGCAGCACCGCGTCGGCTGGCCCGAAAACCTCGATGCGTCCGTCGCGCATGACGAGGACGGCGTCGCGCTCGAAGCGCAGCGCCTCGTCCGGCGGCACGACGAACGGGTCGTCCCGCCACGCGACCGCCGCGCCGCGGATCGCGGTGGTCATCGAGCTCATGGCGTCTTCAGCGCTTGCGCCCGCCGTTGCCCGCCATGAGCCGGGCACGCGCCGCCTTCAGCACTTCCAGCTGGGTCGCGTCCACCTTCGGGTAGTCGAGGTCGAGATCCACGAGGCAATCGGCGATCGCGAGCGAGACGATGAGGCGCGTGAACCACTTGTTGTCCGCCGGCACGACGAACCACGGCGCATGGGGCGCAGCCGTCGCGCCGATCATGTCCTCGTAGGCCTCCATGTACTCGTCCCAATACTCACGCTCGGCCACGTCCTGTGCCGAGAACTTCCAGCGCTTCGCCGGATCGTCGATCCGCTCGAGGAAACGCTTGCGCTGCTCCGCCTTCGAGACGTGCAGGAAGAACTTGCGGATCGCGACGCCGTTGCGCGCCAGATAGCGCTCGTAGGCGGCGATGTCGGTGTAGCGCTCCTTCCAGATCCGTTTACCCGTGAGCTCCGGCGGGAGTTTCTGCTTGCCCAGCAGTTCCGGATGCACGCGCACCACCAGCACCTCTTCGTACCATGACCGGTTGTGGATGCCGATGCGACCGCGCTCCGGCAACGCCAGCGAGCCGCGCCACAGGAAATCGTGGTCGAGTTCGGTGCTCGTCGGAGCCTTGAACGACGTCACCTGACAGCCCTGCGGATTCACGCCGGACATCACGTGCTTGATGGTGCCGTCCTTGCCGGCCGCATCCATGGCCTGGAAGATCAGCAGCACCGCCCACTTGTCCTGGGCGTAGAGCATCTCCTGCTCCTCGGCGAGCCAGCCGATGTTCTGCCGCAGCATGGCGCTCGCCTCGTCCTTGAACTCCGACTGCAGTCCGCCGGTATCGGCCGGATCGATGTCCTTCAGGCGGAACCTGCGGCCGTCGTCGACTCGAAAGGGTGCGATGACTTTCGCGATGTGCTTGCGGGTGGATTTGTCCAAGAACCGGTTCCTCTCTATCGAATTGCCGCCAGGGCGAGACAGGCGATCACGACGACGGTGAGCCCGCCACGCAGCCGCAGATACCAATCTGGCAGCTCGAAGCGCTGCGTGAAGGCGCGATCCATCGCGTAGTGCAGCGCGAACATGGCCGCCGTGACCGCCAGCCCATGCCGCAAGGGTGCCAGCAGTGCGAGCCACGCGACCAGCGCCGGTACCACGCTCCAGGCCATCACGATGTTGCGCTCCTGCGGGGACATCTTCGGATGCAGCATCGCGAAACCCCAGTGCAACGCACCGACGAACGAAAGGACGACCGCGGCGTAAGTCCGCAGCCATTCGTAGGCCATGATGCGATAGGCCTCGTCCGAGATCCATACGGCACCCGTGAGGATCACGAACGGAATGAGGCCCCCGGCACCGAGCCACAGGGGCACGGACGGGATCGGCGCGGGCGGCGGCAGGTTCTTCACGGGGCGCACTATTTCTTGCTGATGACGACCCGCATCGGATCGGTGCAGATGTCCGCTCCGTCACGCGGCGGTGTGCCACCGCGTAGCGATTCCAGCGGCACCGTGATGACCGAACCGAAGAAGCGCACGAACGTGCCGAGGATGTCTTCGGTCGCGACCGCCACCTTGAAGTCGGCCAGCGTTCCGGTCACGCCCACGGGCGTGGCCAGGCTGAAGAACTGCGATTTCTTCGCGCGCGGCTGCATCTTGAAGGCGAGCTTCTCGGTGTCGAAATCGACGTTGCCGGCGCCGGCCACCCGCATGCGGCTGGTGTCGATCATGATCGCATCCTGCTTCAACTTGCCGCCCTTCAGGTCGAAGCGGGCGATGGCGCAGTTGACCAGCGACTCCGAACCCGGATCCACCGCCGGCAGCAGTGCCACGAACACGTTCACGGCCCACAGATCGAAGATGCCCGACTTCATCTTGATCGGCCACACGGCGAGGTCGATGCGACCGTCGGCATGCGCCATCACGGCATCCAGCGTCGGTGCGCGCGAAGTCATGTCGAGGTTCAGGCTGAACAGCCCGCCGATGTCGGTGTCGGGCTTGATGCGTCGGGCCAGCACGCCGTAGTCGAACCGCACCACCCGCATGCTCGTTTCCACCAGCACGTCGCGCGCGCTCGGCTCGTAGGCGAACGACAGCCTGGCCGAACCGCCGGGCACTTCCACCTCGATCGGATCGAACGCGAGCCGGCCGTCGGTCAGCGCCGCGCGCAACTTGCCGCTGCCCAGCTTGTCGGCGCCGGACAGCACCTGCTGCACTTCGACGTCGATCAGCGCATCCAGACGATGCAGCGTCTCGGGCGACAGCAGCTTCTGCGTGTCCGCCGCAGCCTGTTTTGCCTGCGCGCGCATGTCCTCGACGCTCGCCGACTTTTCGTCCTCCTTCCGCTTCGGCTTGTCGACCGCGGACCAGCCTGCCAGCTTGAAGTCGTCGAGCTGGATGCGCGGAGCGCTCACGCGGATGTCCAGACGAGGCCGCTTGCCGCCCAGGTCGAACCGGCCCTGGCCGTTCAGGCTGCTGCTGCCCACGCGCATCTCGAGGTTCGGCACGTCGTACGCCGTCGGCGTCAACCGGAAGGGCCCCGCGATGGACCACGGCCCCCAGGGCGGCAGATCGGCGCGGGCGAGCTTGTCGAGCGAGTTCAGCTTGTCACCCGCCAGCCGGATGTCCAGTTCGGCTGCCCCCTGGCGGATCGGCAGCGCCACCTTGCCCACGAGATCGAGTCGCGTACCCGAGGTCTCCGCCTCCAGCTTGAACGGCACGAAGCTCGTGTTGCGCACGAAGTCCGGCAACGCACCGCTGGTGAGCTTGATCGCAACCGGCACGTCGTCGAGCGCCCCGTCCACGGTGAGCGCGATCGGCTTGCCGGGTGGCGCGGCCGCCACGACCTGTTTCAGGCCGATGGTCGCGAGCACCTTCTTCGTCGGATCCCGCAGGATGTATTGCCCACCGGTCAGCTTCGCCTCGAACTGGGAGCGCTCGAGCATCTCCATCAGCCGGCTCCCGCGACCGACCAGGGCCACGTCGAGGCTGTCCACCTTGACCTCGATGTCCTCGGCCACCTTGAGGCGCTTCAGCAGATCACCGACGTCCACCTTGCCGGCCGCCATGGCGAGCTTTGCCTCGGGCATGTCGCCGCGCAGGTCGAGCGCGCTGCTGCCGGTGAAGGGCGTGCCCACCAGCGTCGCACCGAACGGCGAGGATTCCATGCGACCGTCGCGCAGGCGCATCGCGAACCCGACGTCGGTCAGTTCGCCGCGCTCGAGAATCACCCGGGCGAACCCGATGCCGATGTCGGCCTCCGCGAGATCGATACCGCCGGGCAGGATCGGGATGTCGATGGAGGTCTTGGCTGCCTTCGGCTTTTCGGCGGCAGGCTTGGATGGCGGCGTGAACTGCGCGAGCTCCACCGTGTCGAGCAACTCGCTGCGCACGGCGGCGAGGATCATGGGCTTGGCGCTGCCGATACCGGTGCGATGTGCGTCGATGCTGATGTCGCTGCGACCGAGCTTCAGCTGGAGACCGTCGAGATGCCATTCATCGCTCTGCATCTGCGCCTTGCCGGCGATGGACACCGGCAGCTTCGAATCGGGCGCGGCACCGATCCAGCGCGACAGATCGCCGGCGCGCGGTGCCTCGAACCGGAACGCGATGTCGGTGCCGCTCTCCGTGCCGGGGCGGGCGAGCACGCCCTTCGCGGTAAGCTTCGCGCCGGAGCCTTCGAGCTGGATCTCCACCGGTGAGCGCAGCTCACGCAGGATCGAAGGCAGATCACCACCCTTCAACCGCGCGGCGAAGCGTTCGCCGATCAGCGTGCCGCGGATGTCGCCGGTCATGCCCTGCTTGTGCGGCAAGCGGATGTCGAACCGGTCGAGCGTGAACTCCACCGGCCGGCCGCCCTCCACGTTGCCGTAGGAGAGTTGGCCGTTCTCGATGTGGAACTTGGCCTCGAGTCCGCGCACCAGCTCGCCCAGCGTGGCACCGCGGCCGGCAAGACCGAGATCGAAGCGCCCCACGCGCCCCTGCACGCCACGCACACCGGCAAGAAACTCGGCGAGGCCACCGAGCGGCGAACTCCTGGTCCCGAGGGCAATCGCGAAGGCCGGGACGTCCGCCGCACCATCCAGATCGATCTCGCCCTGCAACGGCACGTCGGCGACGGTCGCCGCCACCGGTGCGGCGAGTTTGCCGCCGGCGATGCGTACCGCGAGCATCGAATCGCGGATGTTGCCGGGCAACCCGATCCAGCGGCCCACTTTCAGCTCGAAATCCGCGTCGATGCCGACCAGCGCGCGCAGGTCGAGGGTCTGCTTCTCCAGATCGGCGAAGGAGATCGGCTTCTCCGGTTCGTCCGACGGCTGATCGAACTCGAGGAAAGGGCGCAGGTCGATGCTGTCGGCATGGAGCGCACCAGTCACCCGCGGCCGCTCACCCACCAGCGCCACTTCGATATCGCCCGACAGGAGGGAAGTCCCGTAGCTCACGACGAGGTCTGTGACGGCGTAGACGCCGCCTTTCTCGCGCGCCTTGCCCGCCAGCGCGGTGGTGCCGACCTTGGGCAGCGGCGTCTGCAGGAAGCGTTCGAACTCGCGCAGGTTGTCCGTGCCGAGACCAAACAGCAGTTCGGTCGTCCCGGTCCGTGGATCGCGCGAGCCGTTGATGTTGAGCCTCGTGCCGAGGAACTCGAACGCGACGCTGAACGGCCATGGCTCGGGCGAGCGGATCAACTGGTCGAGCGGCCCGCCCTCGACCGTGGCCTGGTAGGGGAAGGACTTGTCGACCTTTCCCTTCATGGTGACCTGGATCGGTTTGCCGCGCTCGATGGACCCGTCGAGCGTGTCGAGCGTGAAGCTGCGCACCTGGGTGGAGAAGGCATTGCGGTATTCCACGTCGATGTTGCGCAGCGCGAGCCGCCGCACTTCGAGCGATACGTCGGGCGGCTGGAACGGCTTCCCGGGTTCGGCCTTCTCCTCGGGCACCGCCTGATCGCCCGAGAGATCGAACGTCCAGTTGGCCGCACCGTCGCGCAACCGTTCCAGCGACACCTTCACGTTCGAGGCCTCGAGGTTGTCGATGCGCAGGCGCCCCTGCAGCCACGGCTTGAGATCCACCTCGGCCCGCGCGTCACCCAGCGTCGCGAACGCGGGTGTCGCGAAGCCCGGCGGGTTGTCGATGCGCACGCCGCCGATGCGCAGGGTCGGTCGCAGCGAAACGGTCATCAGGAGCGGCCCCTCCAGCACCACGGGCCGGCGCAGGTTGTCGCTCGCGGCCTTCGCGATGGCATCGCGCCAGGGCACCGCGCTCACGGTCACGCCCACGAACGCCACGTAGAGCAATGCCAGCACCAGCAGCAGGATGAGCGCGCCCACCCCGATCAGGGTCCAGATGGCGGTCTTGCGCGCGACGCGGCCCGTGTGGCGCGCCGCCGTGCGGACGGATTGCGGAACGGAAGGGATCATCGGCGCCATTATCGCCGGAGGTGGCTCGAGCGCGTTGCATTCACCGCGCGCCCCCACCCTAACCCTCCCCCACGCTCGCGTGGGGGAGGGGACGTACACCCCTTCCCCCAGCAGCGCTGGGGGAAGGTTGGGATGGGGGCACGCGACGCCTCGTTGAAGCGCCAGGCCCTCGGTGATACGGTCCAAGTACCATGCGCCCCGGCGCCGACGCAGACCATGCCCCGAACCTCCGTCACCAAAACCCTGACCAACCCGATCGTCAAGGCCGCCTTCGAGGCGCTCCACAGCGGCAACGCAGATTCCTGGGACGCGCTCTTCGAGCCCGACGCAAAGCGCTGCCGATGAACCGCGTCTTCCGGATCATGCCGCCGCACGTCGTTCCCGACGGCACTCTGGTCGCGCCGTTCCTCAACGCGCGCGACAACACCAGCGGATTGCCCTTCGATCTGCTCGACGGGTTCAGCCTCGCAGCCGGCACCATCCCGCCGCATGCCCGATCCAAGATCCACGTGATGCCGTTCGTCACGCAGGTCACGTTCGTCCGTCGCGGCACGCTCACGGTGCGCATGAAGGCTGCCGCCGACCGCGAGCCTTACCTGCTGGCTGCACAAGCGGACGAGGCGGTTTTGACCGAGGCCGGTGCCTTCGTCCAACTCGTCAACGAGTCGGCCGCACCCTGCGAGTTGCTCTATATCGTGAGCCCGGCCTACGTCTTCGAGCAGCAGCACGGCGAAGTCCGCTACGACGACTCGCTCGTGCTGGACGAGAGCTGGGACGATCTCGCGGCGAATCGATGGCGGCCGGCGCGCCCGCTGCCCACCATCGGAAAGCGGCGCGAAGCCCTGCTCCGCCTCGCGGCAAAGGATGCCGCGTTGCGCCCCCTATAATCCGCCGCTAGCTCCGGGCCCGTTTCGCCGATGAGATCCCTGCTCGCCCTCACCGTCCTCGTCCTCGTCGCCGCCACCTCCGGGTGCACGACGCTCGGGCCCCGCACCATCAGCCGTGACCGCTTCGACTACCAGGATGCGCTCGGCCGGTCGATGCAGGAGCAGATGCTCTCGAACCTGGTGAAGCTGCGCTACGGCGATGCACCGGTGTTTCTCGACGTGGCCTCGATCATCAACTCCTACTCGATCGAGGGCGAGGTGGGCGTGGCCGGCGGCAACGAGCAGGGCTTCACGCGCAATTTCCTCGGCGGCTCGGTGCGCTACGGCGACCGACCCACCATCACCTACACACCGATCCAGGGTGATGCGTTCGCGCGCAGTATCCTGGCGCCGATCCCGCCGCGGCTGGTGTTCACGTTCATCCAGGCCGGCTACCAGATCGACTACGTGCTGCGGCTCACGGTGCGAGCGATCAACGGCGTGTACAACAGCTCGCAGGTGGGCACGCGACGGCTCGAGGCGGACAAGGAGTTCTATCCGCTGCTGAACGCCCCGCATCGCATCCAGGTATCGAACAAGGTGCAGCTCTATCTGGAAGCCGGCGAGTCGGAGAAGGACACGGTGCTGTATTTCGACATCCCGTACAGTTCCGAGGACTACCAGGACGAACTGCAGCTCGTCGTGAAGACGCTCGGGCTCGATCCGACGGCGCCGCGCTACACGCTGCGCTATGCCGCGATGCCGCAGAACCCGCGCGAGTTCGCGGTGCTGACACGCTCGCTGTTCGAGGTTTTCGGCGACGTCGCCTCGCAGATCTTGGTCCCGGAGGAGGACGTGAAGTCGCGGCGCGTGCTCGCGACCACCATGGAAACGGGTCTCGCCAACCCCGATCTGCCGGCGGAGCGGTTCGGACAACCGCCGATCAACGTGCACGCGACGCGCGACCGCCCAGCGGACGCCGCCGTCGCGGTGCGGCATCGCGGCTGGTGGTTCTCGATCGCCGATTCGGACGTGCGCTCGAAGCGCCTGTTCGGCTTCCTGCTGCTGCTCTACGGTCTCGCCGAAGGCCAGGGCAACACCGGTGGCCCGATCATTACCGTGCCCGCGAAGTAGTGCAGGGCCTTTAGAGCACGCCTCCCAGCAGCTGCATCGACGGATCGCCGCCGGCCTTGGTGAGCGCATCCATCACGAACGGTTTGAACTTGGCGATCATCTCGGGCCCCACGCCGAAGCGGCTGAAGGCGGACTTGAGGCTCGCGAGATCGGTGACCTTGGCATTCGGCCCGAGCACGTCCTGGACGGTCTTCACGTACTTGTCGCCGTTCGGCGGACCCTTGCTGAGTTTGGCGAAGCACTCCTCAGGCAACTTCGACTTCCCCAAGCTCATGATCGAGCCGATGCCGCCCGCCGCCTGAGTCTCGCTCACACCGATCTCATGGCTCATCGCCGCGAGCAGCGCATCGCTGGTCCCGGTGATGGCACTGGTGACGCTGTTCGCCATCTGTTGCGGCGCCGAGCCGCACGCGGCCAGCGTGGCCGACGCGGCGCCCACAGTCGGGAAGTCTCGCCGATTCATGGTCGCTCCTCCAGAGGGTTGAGGTCGTTGACCCGATGTCCCCCCGGAAGCAAGGATAGAAACAGGGCTCAGAACGTGTACTTGGCGGAGAACTGGAGGCGCGTGTCGTTACCTTTCTGGCCGTCGTTGTTCTTGCGCTCGCCCCACAGCAGTTCGCCGCCGAGCAGCACCTTCTTTATCGGATACCACAGCAGATTGACCGAGAAGTAGCTTCCGCTCTTGAACGCCGTGTTGGCCTGCCCGCCGGTGTTGTCCTGCCGGTGCTGGCTGTAACCCACCGAGCTGCTCAGCTTCTCGTGCCACCAGTGGTCGTAATACAGCAGCCAGCCCACCAGCGGCACGGCTTCGGCCTGCGGATTCACCACGGCGTTCGGCGCCAGGTCGACGCCACCGTCGTTCATGTAATTCGCGATGCCCTTGCCCATGACCAGCTGCGCCAGGATCTTGTTCTCGCCCTGGAGCTTGTAGGTGCCGCTCAGGTTGAGGCCGTAGCCGGTCTTGGTACCGGACGGATCGTTGTTGGGGTTGGCCGGCGTCTCGTAGCCGATCTGCCGCAGAATCCCCGCCACCTGGTAGTGGCCCCAGGCCATGTCCTGGCGGTACTGCGCGGTGAAGTCCGGGTACTTGTTGCGCCCGCGCAGCGACGGATCGACGCGAATGACGCCCGTGTCGATCGCCGAGCCAGGTGCTTCCAGGGCGAACGCTATCTTCATCCCGTCCTGCTTGATGGGTGTCCAACGCGCCTGGATGTTGCGGTAGAACACCATGCCCACCGGACCCCAGTAGTCGATGGTGTTGGGAAAGACGTCGCCATCCATGAACAGGCTGTTGGTCTGGCCGGCGAGGAACTGGCCGATTTCGCCGTATGCGTGGCGCAGCCGCAGCGTGGTCTGGCCGGCGTTGGGACCGACCCCGAACAGGTCGGCCTCGAGCTTGCCGGTGATGTCGCCGTACTCGCTCGGCATCTTCCCGAGAAAGCCGAGGCGGGTCTGGCGGACCGAGAAGATGGTCTCGCCGTCCTTGCCGCAACCGGCGTCGCCGGGACAGACCACCGGAATCTTCGACGGCCGCAAGGTCGCGTTCCAGCTCGGATCGACGCGGTTGAAGTCCTGGATGAAGTCGGCCTGCACAAAGCCGTAGATCTCGAGCGTGCCGCCGTTGGGGTCCTTGCTGGAGATCACGAACTGCGCGTAGGACGGCACCGACGACAGCGTCAGAGCGAACGCCAGGGCTCCCAAGAATGTTCTCATGGCCTGCTCCTTTCGAGGTGGTGTCTACTTGCCGCTGCCGAAGATGCTCAAGGCCAACTTGTCGCTGATGAACTCGATCGCCTTCATCGCGCGGATGCTGTTGCCCGCGTCGTTGACCCGCGGGGAGAAACCGACGATCGCCATCCGGCCCGGCACGACGGCCACGATGCCGCCGCCGACGCCGGTCTTGGCCGGCAGCCCCGCGGTGTAGGACCAGATGCCCGACTCGTTGTAGAAGCCTGCGGTCAGCATGATGGACAGCACCTTGGGTACGTACTTCGGATCCAGCACCTTCTGCTTGCTCACGGGGTTGGTGCCGCCGTTGGCCAGCGTGGCACCCATCACGGCGAGCTGCTTCGCGGTGACGCCGATGGAACACTGCCGCGTGTAAACGTCGGTGGCCTCCATCGGATCCGAGTAGATGCGGTCGGATGCCGCCAGGATGTACGCATGGGCGCGGTTGCGCTGGTTGGTGGCGGCTTCGGACTTGTACACGTCCTCGATGACCGAAAGCTTCGCGGCGGACAGGCGGTTGAACCAGTCGAGGATGGTGTTGAAGCGCGCTTCGGCCGAATCGGCCTGCACCATGCTCACGGAGGCGATGGCGCCGGAGTTCACGAGCGGGTTCACCGACACCTGCGGGATCAGCTGGGTCGCGATGATCGCGTTGAACTTGAGGCCGGTGGGCTCCACGCCGATCTTTTCGGCGATCGCGTCGGCCCCCTGCTGCTGCATCACCAGCGCCGCGGTGAAGGGCTTGGAGACCGACTGGATCGAGAAGGCATAGTCGACATCGCCGGCCACGAAGACCTCTCCCTTGGCCGTGACGATCGCCACACCGAACAGGTCGGAGGGCACCTTGTCGAGTTCCGGGATGTAGTTGGCGTTGGCGCCGTCCTTCACGTCCTTGAACTTGTCGTAGGCCTCCTGCACGACCGCCTTGAGTTCCGCCGAGGTCGGCGGGTTGTCGCGGGCCTGCGACTGCACCGGCACGGCCACGAACAGCAGCCAGGCCATCAGCACCAGGCCTTGTCGCAGGAATCTTGTTTCGGTTCTCATTGCGTTTCTCTCCTGAGGTTCCATCGATGAATCGGTCGGCACCGCCCGGTCAGTATTCGTAGAAGAACTTCTGCAGCGCGGCGGCATCCTTCGTCTTGGTGAGCCCCAGCATCAGCAGCACGCGCGCCTTCTGCGGATTGAGCTCCATCGAGGCGAGAGTGCCGAGCTCGTCGTCGTTCAGTTCGACGTTGCGGTCGGTGATGCCGCTGTTGGTGCGCGAAGACCGGACCACCGCCACACCCTTCTTGACCGCGTCGCGCAATCCCGCCACGGCCGTCTCGGTGGCGTTGCCGTCGCCCACGCCGGCCAGCACGATGCCCTTGCAGCCCAGTTTCACGCATGCATCGATGTAGTCCCGCCCCACGTTGGCGTAAGCGTAGAAGATGTCCACGCGCGGCAGTTCGCTCAAACCCTCCACCGAGAACACGCTGGCCTTGGTGTGCTTCGTCGCCAGCGCATCGTAGAAATACACCCGGCCCGCGTTGGTCATGCCGGCCTTGCCGCGGTTGGGCGACTTGAACGTGTCGAGCTGGGTGGTGTTGGTCTTGGTCGCCTCGCGCGCGTGGTGGATCTCGTCGTTCAGCAGCACCATGACGCCGCGCCCCTTCGCGCCCGGATGCGCCGCCACCGACACCGCGTTGTAGATGTTCGCCGGACCGTCGGCGCTGGTGCCCGTGGCGGGTCGCATGGACCCGACCATCACCACCGGCTTGTCGCTCTTCACCACGAGGCTCAGAAAGTAGCCGGTCTCTTCCATGGTGTCGGTGCCGTGGGTGATCACGACCGCATCTACGTCGGACTTCGCCAGCACGTCGTTCACGCGTTTGGCGAGCTTCAGCCAGACCTGGTCGTTCATGTCCTGGCTGCCGATGTTCACCACCTGCTCGCCGGTGATGTCGGCCAGCTTGTCCAGGTTCGGCACCGCCTTGATGAGGTCCTCCACCTTGAAGCTGCCGGACTTGTAGCCGGCATCCTGGCCTTCCGCCTGGGCCCCGGCGATGGTGCCGCCGGTGGCCAGGATCACGATCCTCGCCTTCGCCGCCCACGCCGATGATCCGAGCACGAGCGCCAGCACCGCTGCCGCGAACAGACTCACGATCTTCATGATTGATCCCCTTGCGTTGATGGAACGCGTCCGGCCGTCAGGTCCGGGCCCGCCCGGCCTTGTCCTTCGAGGCCTTCCAGCGCGCCACCGCCTCGTCGAGAAGGGAGCGCAGTTGGTCGCCGATCTTCTGGTAGGCGCTGTCGTCGAGATTGGCGAGCGAGACCCGCACGGACCACGTGGGTCCGGCGAACCCGCTGCCGTTCAGCAGCACCGTGCCGTACCGTTCGGCGAGCGCGAACAGCACGTCGAACGGGTGATAGGCGGACGCGAACTTCACGAAGCCCGGTCCGTATTCGCGCTTCGCCCAGTTGTACAGATCCACCGTGGCGTAGTACTCCGCGCGCGCGGAGTCGTCGAACCAGTCGATGCCGAAACCGGCGGCGAGCTTGCGCAACCGCCGGTGCACGATGCTCCGGGTGAGCTGCTTGTAGCGGTCCTCGGTGTCGAGCAGCGCGAACAGCGAGAAGAGCGCCATCTGCACCTGCTGGGGCAGCGACAGCCCGGCCGTGTGGTTGAGCGCCACCTGCCGGCTGTCGGCAACCATGCGGTCGATGAAGCGCAGCTTTTCCGGCTGCAGCGTGATGCTGCCGTACCGCTGGTTGAGTGCGCGTTGTTTCGCGGCGGGCAGTTTGCCCAGCAGCTCGTCGTACACGTTCTTCTGGTGGATCGCGACCACGCCGAGGCGCCACCCGGTGCAGCCGAAATACTTGGAGTAGGAGTACACGCCGATCGTGTTGTACGGCAGCTCCGCCATGAGCGACCGGAAACCGTTCACGAAGGTGCCGTAGACGTCGTCGGTCAACACCATCAGGTCGGGCCGCCTGGTCTTCACCAGCCGTACGAGCCGCTTCATGCTCGCCGCCCGCATCGAAACCGACGGCGGGTTGCTCGGGTTGACCACGAAGAACGCCTTGATCTTCGGATCGGCGAGCTTGTCGATCTCGCTGTCGGGGTACTGCCAGTTGTGGTAACCCTTGGCGCCGAACTCGGACGCCTCCACGTGCACCACCTTGAACCGGTAGCGGTCCAGATGCGGCAGTTCCAGATAGGGCGTGAACACCGGCGTGCCGAGCGCGATGGTGTCGCCGGGCTTCAGCAGGTGGTTCTGCACCAGCGAGTCGAAGATGTAGCACATGGCCGCCGTGCCGCCTTCGACCGCGAAGATGTCGTAGCGGCCGCGCGGCGGACGCCGGTCGCACATCTCCTGCACCAGGTACTCGTGCGCGATCTGCTCGCAATGCACGAGCATCCGGTCGGGCACCGGATAGTTGTCGCCGATGATGCCGTCGGTCAGTTCGTGGACGAAGGCATCGGCATCGAACTTGAGTTTCCTCACGCCGTAGTCCAGGCTCGCCTTCAGCAGATCCGCGCCCGGCGCCTTGCGATGACGATCGAGGAAGGCACGAAAGCGCCGCGCGATGCCCTTCTTCTGCGGCATGCCGCCCAGGTCAGGCTCCTTCCAGACCCGGCGCGATTCCTCGATGCCGAACTGTCCGAGCGTGAAGAAGGCTTCGCGCGGCGTCGTGGCGATCCAGTTCGGATTGCCGCGCCCCGCGTTCAGCATCTGCTGCGTGCTGCCGCGCGTCTGCTCGGCTGCCAGATGGATCAGTTTGTCCTTCAACTCGAACGGACTCAGCTTCTCCAGCTCCCGCATCTTGGAGAGGTGCAGCCGCTGCTTTCGGGTACGCTGAGCCATGGAGCTCTCCTAGTCTCAAGTCATCATCAACACGATCACCACGCCCCAGATGATGAGCAGCGTGTTGCCCACGGCGTAAGTGACGGTATAGCCGAGCGCGGGAACCTTGCTCTTCGCGGCCTCCTCGATGGCACCGAGCGCCGCCGTCGTGGTGCGGGCTCCGGCGCAGGCGCCGAGCAGGATCGCGGGGTGCATCTTGAAGACGTACTTGCCGACGTAGAGCATCACGATGAAAGGGATGGTCGTGACCGCGATGCCCGAGAGGAACAGGCCGACCCCGTTCGCCTGCAGGCCTGCGACGAAGCCCGGTCCCGCTCCGATGCCCACCACGGCGATGAAGGTGTTGAGCCCCACGTTGTTGAACACCCAGAGCGCCGGGCCTGGGATGCGCCCGAACGTGGCATTGACCGACCGCAGCCAGCCGCACACCAGCCCTGCGATCAGCGCGCCGCCGCTGGTGCTGAGGCTCAAGGGCACGTCGCCGATCCGGAACGTCAATGCGCCCGCCAGCGCTCCGACGACGATGCCGAGCCCCATGAACAGCATGTCGGTCTTCTCGGTGACGCGATCGGCGTAGCCGATGGCCTTGGCCGCGCGTTCGATCGCCGAGCGCGGACCGGCGAGCTGCAGCACGTCGCCACGCTCCACCTTGGTCCCGGGCACGAACGGCATCTCGCGGCCGCTCCGGATCAGCTTGCGCAGATAGACGCCGCGGAACTCGCGCCGCTCGCCGGCCTCCGCCAGTTCGCGCAGCGTCCGGCCCGCGATGGTCTTGTTGGTCACGACCACATCGAGGATCTCGGCGGTGATGTCGAGCGCCTCTTGCGCGTCGACCTCCTCGCCGATGTCCTTCGCGAGATCCAGGATCGGTATGCGCGGCCCCGCCACGGCGATGATCGTTCCCTGGACCAGCCGGGTATCGGGCGTGGCATCGCGCGCCTCGTTGCCTTCCTGTACCCGCAGGATGAACAGGCGCTGTTCGGTGTGCGTCCGCTCGAAATCCTCCACCGTCTTGCCGATGAAAGGGCCGTCGACCAGGCGATACGCCCGCACCAGGAAGCGCTGGTAGACCGAGATCATCCCCGGTTCGCTTTCGCTCGCCCCCATGCTCGCCTCGAGCTTCTTGCACTCGGCGGGCAGGTCGACGCGCAGCAGCTTCGGTCCGAGGGTGGCGAGGATCCAGGCCGACCCGGCGGTTCCGAACAGATACGACACCGCATAGGCCACCGGCATGGCGTCGATCCACGCCTTCTTCTGCTCGTCCGGGGCGCCGAGCTGGTTGATGGTGTCGGTGGCCACGCCCAGCACGGCGGAGATGGTGCAGGCACCGGAGAGAAGTCCGGCCGCGCTGCCCACGTCGTAGCCCATGAACTTCGCCACGCCGAACGCGCTCAGCAGGCACAGCACGCACAGCAGCGCCGCGAAGGTGACCTGCTGCAACCCGCCGCTCTTCAACCCCCGGAAGAACTGGGGCCCGACGCCGTAGCCCACGGCGAACAGGAACATCAGGAAGAACACCGACTTTACGTGGGGCGAGATGGTGATGTGGAGCTGCCCCACCAGCACGCCGGCGAGCAGCGTGGCCGTCACCACGCCCAGCGTGAACTTCCCGATGCGCAGCTGCCCGACCCAGAACCCGATCGCCAGGGTGAGGAAGATCGCGATCTCGGGATACTGGCGCAGCGTTTCGAACAGCCAGTGGATCATGGCATCGCCCCCTCGGTCGATGTGGATTCAGCGTTCCACGCTGCCTGCACGAACGGCGCTCAGCACCGACGGCTTCAACAGCTTGAGACCCAGCGCGGCCTGGTAGCCGTGTATCTCCTTCACGTCGAGCTTGCGCATGAACTCGATGATCTCGGGCCCGATCACCTGCCCGGGCACCATGATCGGGAAACCCGGCGGATAGGGGATGACGAAGTTGGCCGACACCAGCTCCGGCCCGTTCTTGAGCCTATCGTCGATCTCCTTGCCGTACAGCTTCACGTGCTCGCAGTTGGCGGCGTCGTACGCCATGTAGTACGCACGGCGCATGTGACCTTCGGCCGTGGTGCCCTTCGGGTCGTCGCGGAAGGCATCATGGAAACGGCTGAAGTCCGGCAGGTCCGGCACGTCCTCCACCAGCGCCTTCACGCGTTCGGCGAAGGCTGCGCGCGCGCCCGCACCGCCGTCGGCCAGGCGCTTCTCGATGGTGCGCGCCATGTCGGCCAGCGCCTTGATGATGTGCGCGAGATCGCTGCGCGTGTTGTTGATGTTGATCTGCACCAGCACGCTGTTGCGCGAGGTCTTGTTGATCTGGATGTCGTGCTCCTCGGCGAGCAGCGCCTTGAACTCGCTGCCGTCGTAGCCGGCGTTGCCGCACAGCAGCGTGATGCGCGTCGGGTCGAGAAAGAACTCGTCCTGCTCGAGTGCCCGCAGCCAGTGTGCCCAGGTGCCCTGGGGCGACCCGAAGTCGTCGAAGCCGGAGGCGCGGTACTGCTCCGGGATCATCTCGGCGGGTGTGGCCGCGCGGAAATACTTCGAGATGAGCGGGTGGCCGTTGATCTCGCGCCGCAGGGTGAGCGCCAGCTGGATCATCCGGCTCACCAGTTCGTAGCCCTCCAGCTCCATCTGGCGTCGCGCCACGTCGAGCGTCGCGATGATCTGCAGATTGGGCGACGTGGAGGTGTGGGTGAAGTAGGCCTCGTGGAACGCCTCCTCGACGTCGGCGAAGTCCTGGTCCTTCACCACCACGATGGACCCTTGCCGCAGGCTCGACATGGACTTGTGCACCGAATCGGTCTCGTACACCCGCACGCGCGCACGATCGGGATCGGGCAGGAGATGCATGTCGAGCAGCTTCGCGTTGCCCGGATCGAGGTCGCCGGCCTGCGCCTTGAACTGCTCGTAGCGCCTGCGGTATCCGGGGTCCTGCAACTGCTCCCGCAGCAATGCGGCACCGCCCAACCCGGTGCGCCGGCGCAGGAACGGCGTGAAGCGCGCGTAGCCGTACCAGGCCTCGTCCCACAGGAAGATCAGGTCGGGCTTGACGGCGAGGCACTCTTCCATGGTGCGCTTCACGTTCGCGACGTGGCCGTCGAACGTGCAGTTGGTCAGCACCAGCATGCGCACCTTGGCGAGCTTGCCCTCGGCCTTCAACTTGAGCAGCGCCGCCTTGATCGGACGGATCGGCACGCTGCCATACATGGAGTACTGCGCCAGCGGATAGGCATCGATGTAGTACGGCTGCCCGCCGGCGATGACCAGGCCGTAGTGGTGCGACTTGTGGCAGTCGCGGTCGATGAGCACGATGTCGCCCGGTCGCACCAGCGCCGAGTGCACGATCTTGTTCGAGGTGGACGTGCCGTTGGTGACGAAGAACGCATGGTCGCCGCCGAACGCCCGCGCCGCCGCTTCCTGGGCCCATTTGATGTTGCCGGTGGGCTCCAGCAGGCTGTCCAGACCGCCGGTGGTGGCGGAGGACTCGGCGAGGAACAGGTTGGCCCCGTAGAACTCGCCGAGATCGCGGATCCAGTTCGACTTGAACACCGACTTGCCGCGGGCGATGGGCAGCGCATGGAACGTGCCGATGGGCCGCTGCGCGTAGTGCTTGAGGTTGTCGAAATAGGGGGTGCGATAGCGTTCCGTCACACCCTCCAGCACGGCAAGATGCAGTTCCATCAGCTCTTCGGCGCCGTGGAAGAAGCGGCGGATGTCGCCGCCGTCGGCGCGCCCCGCCATCGATTCGATCTCGCGTTCCGACAGCAGATAGACGTCGAGTTCGGGGCGCAGGCGATGGATGAGCTGCGCCAGTGCCGGCCCGTAGTCGCGCAATGAAATGCCGTCGGGGTCGAAGCCTAGCGCCTCCTTGAGATAGTCGCGCACGTGCGAGAGATCGTGCACCGAGCGGAAACCGAAACCGTCCAGCAGCACCACCGCCTGCAGGTTGCCGTTGAAGAGCACGGCAAGCAGCGCGTCCTCGAAGGATCCGGCCTGCACCAGTTCGTAGACGAACGGATCCTCGACGCGGCGCAGCTTGCGCATGTCGGCGCGCGCGCGCTCCCAGCGCACCGGATCGGTGGGTGTCACGCTCAGCACCTCGAAATAGGGCCGGTGCTTCGGTCCCGCCGCCAGTGGCGCGGGGATGAAATCCATGGTGGAGATCTCGGCCTCCACTTCCGGGTCCCAGGCCGCCGCGTCGTGGCGATAGGCACCGGACACCAGCGCCGCCGCGATCTCGCGCGCGAGCCGGGCGACGAGCGCCGCGTCGGCTGCGGCCATGCGTTCGCGCAGCAGTTCCATGAGCCGCAGACCGGGATAGGCGAAGAAGGCCTCGAGCGACCCGAGTTCCGCGACCAGCGCGACCGCTTCCGCGGCCAGCGCTTCGGTCGGCTGGCCGCGCCGTGCTGCCGCGGCCCAGGCGCGCGCCGCCACATCCAGCTTTGCCCACGCATCGGTGCGGCGCTCCGACGCGGCGAAGAAGTCCGACAGCACCAACGTGCTGGACGCGCTGCTTTCAGGCACCGGAGTCTCCTCTGACCGACTGCCGCGCACGTGCGTGGACGTGTCTGCGCTTGAAATCGACCGGCCCACGTGAGCCAGGCGGTTGACCAAGGTCAACGGGATCGATTCTGCACAGGGACCGTACCGCGGGTCGATTGCACTTTGGTGAAATGCGCCGCGCGGCCGGCACTTCATGTCGGTTACATGTCGACGGAGGGCCGCTCAGGAATGGGGGGCGGTGAGGAGCACGATGACGGCCCCCCAAAGTGCAAGCAGCACGTTGCCGATCGCATAGCTGACGCCGTAGCCGAGCGTGGGGATCTTGCTCCTGGCCACTTCCTGTACCGCGGCGAGCGACGGCCCGGAAGTTCCCGCACCGCAACAAACCCCGAGCACGATGCCGGGATGCATGCGTAGCGCGTAGCGACCGACCAGGACGGTCACGAGATGGGGAATCACCGCGACGATCACGCCGGCCGCCACCAGCGCGAGACCCGATTGCCGCAACCCCTCCACGAACGCGGGACCGGCGCTCAATCCCACCGCGGCGATGAACGCCGTCAGGCCGAGGGAATCGAACAGCCACAGCGCGGGTTCCGGAATCTGCCCGAAGCGCCGCTCCACCGAACTCAACCAGCCGAGCCCCAGGCCACCGAGCAGCACACCCACCGCGAGGCTCAATTCCAGTTGCAGCGGCCCGATCGTGAGGGCCGGCAGGCCGATGAGCCCGCCGATCACGATCGCCAGCGCGACCGGGATCATGTCGGTTTCCGCCGTGGGCTTGGAGATCCAGCCGATGGCCTGGGCCAGCGGTTCCACGTGACGGCGGGCACCGGACAGCGACAGCACGTCGCCGCGCTCCACGACGGTCCGCGGCGTGAGCGGGAGTTCCTGCCCGGCACGACGGATGCGGCGCAGGAAGACGCCGCGCGCGGCGGCGTCGGCCGCGAAACTCGCCAGCGCCCGGCGCGCGATCCTGCGATCGGTCAGCACCACGTCGAGCGTCACCATCGGCACGTCGAGCAGTTCGCGATCCTCCACTTCGTGGTGACGCAGCGGATTGACTTCGCTTACCAGCGCGTCGTGATGCCCCGACAGGACCAGGCGGTCGCCGGGCCGCAACGCCAGCCCGGTGTTCGCATCGGCCACCTTGCCGCCCTGCCGCACGCGCTCCACGAACACGCGCTGGCCGGGAAAGATCGCCTCGAGCGTCGCGACCGTACGCTCGCCGAAGCCGGGCGGCACTTCGTAGGACCGCATGATGATCTCGTAGTAGGCCGAGATCACGCCGGTTTCCTCGCGCTCGAGTCCCATCTCGTCCTCGAGGCGGCGACATTCGGCGGCCAGGTCCACACGCATCAGCTTCGGGGCGACGCGCGCCAGAAAAGTGACCACGGTGACCAGCCCCACGAGATAGGTCACGGCGAAGGCAACGGTGATGTTGGTGGACCACGCCTGCTTCACCGCGTCGTCGACGGCAAGGCGCTGGATCGCGTCGCCGGCCGTTCCCACCGTCGCCGATTCCGTCATCGAGCCGGCCACCAGACCTGCGGCCGTGCCGGGATCGAACCCGAACATCCGTGCCGCGCCCCACGCGATCGCAAGTGCCGTCACGCACAGCAGGAGGGTGAGCCCCGCCTGCGGCAGGCCGCTCGACCGCAGGCCGCCGAAGAACTGCGGTCCGGTCTTGTAGCCGATGGAGAACAGGAACAGCAGAAAGAAGATGGACTTCAGCTCGGCCGACACCGGGATGCCCAACTGACCGATGACGACACCCGCGATGAGCGAGCCGATCACCGCACCGAGCTTGAACCCGGCGATGGAAATCCGCCCGATCGCATAGCCCGCCGCGAGCGCGAGGAATATCGCGAGCTCCGGATGGTGGCGCAACGCTTCCGCGAACCAATGCATCGTGACGGCCTCCCTGCGTCATGACGTCCGGGCGTTCTGCGACGACTCCGGGCCCTCTGGCCGCGCTGCCTCATGCCGGCGTGTTGTCGCCGGGATTTTGCAGGAGTTGTTGCCGCGCGGCCAGCGCGTACCTGCAGCGGCTACCGCCGATCGTCCTCGTTGCCCATCCGCAGCGGAATGCCCTCCGACACCGCTGCGGTACGCCAGTTGAACAGGATCGCCAGCATGCGCAGCAGGAACGTGACGCCGATGCAAAGCCACGCGGCCTGCTGCACTTCCCAGTCGTAGAGCTTGAGCACGCCCAGAAACACCAGGCAGCCCCCCAGCGTCGCCAACGCGTAGACCTGACCGGGCTTCAGGATGAGGGGCTCGTCGCGCACGATCACGTCGCGCATCATCCCGCCGCCGACCGCGTTCGCCACGCCCACCAGCAGCACCGCTCCCAGCGGCAGGCCCGCGATGATGGACTTCTGCATGCCCACGACCGCATAGGCCCCGAGGCCGAGCGCATCGACCGCCGCCATCATGCGGCCGAACCGGCGTTCCAGCTTGAAGGTGACACCCGCGATCAAGGTCGCCGAGAACACCACCAGCAAGTAGCGTTCGTCGCGCAGCACTGCCGGTTCCGTCGCGAGCAGGAAGCTGTCGCGGATCAAGGCCCCGCCCAGGCCGGTGACGAACGCGAGCACGAACGCGCCCACCAGGTCGTAGCCGCGATGGGTCGCGGCCCAGGCGCCGGTCAGGGCGAAGCAGAAGATCGCACCCAGATCGAAGAAGATCGGCAGCGCGAAGGCCCCGTGCAGCGTGACGGGTGCGCGCAGCGAATGGAGGAGTTCGAGCAGTTCGCTCATGCCGATGGGCTTCCCATCGGCTCATTGTTGCGCATTTCGCCGCCTGACTCATCGCATACGCGATGGGTGCCGCTGAGCCAGAGCTAATCGTCGTCCGCCCCGGGCGCGGCTTTCGTGCGCTCGAGGGGCCAGACCTTCGCCATCACCCAGCTCACGGCGAGTCCCACCAGGCAGCCGAACAGCACCTCCCCCACCTTGTGCAGCCCCTCTTCCATACCGGTCATCTTCGACTGATGGAGGCCGGCAGCGATCACGATGGCAGCCGTGATCGGCGCCTGCCGCCACATGGTCGGAATACCCACGAGATAGGACGACACGAGCACGGTCGCCGCCAGCGTGAGCGGCAGCTTCCATTCGCTCGAACCACCTACCACGAGAAAGACGAGGCCGACCGCACACCCGACCATGACGTTGATGAAGCGGCTCCTGAACATCCGCGCGGCCACATCCACCTGCGGATCGGCCGACGCGATCATCGAAGCGACCGCCCAGATCGGCTTGCTGTCACCGGTAAGGCGCAGGACGTACCACACCACGGTCGCGCCCACGAAGACGTTGACCGCGAACCGCACCGCGAACATGCCCCGGTGGGGAAAACTGGGTCCCTCAGCCATGTCGTGCACCTCCCGGGCGGGTTCGCAGCCGGTCGCCGGAATTCATTCGTGTGCTGCAGGCGGACTGCCGTGCATCCGATAGACCACCCCGGTCTTGGTCGCGTCGAGCGCGATCCAGTCCTTCGCAGCGAACTGCAGGGTGAGAAAGAATTCCTCTGCCCGCTTCATCGCCTCGAGGCGCAGTTCCTGACGCTCCTTGAACCTGACCTGGTAGGCGAACTCCCCGATCAGCGGTCGGTGCTCGCCCCGCGTGCGCCACAGCGCGACATTGACCTTGGCGGTGATGCCGTCGCCGAAGTCGATGGTGCCGATGTCCTGCAGCACCTCCTCGATGATGGTGTCGCTCACGAGCTGGATCTTCTCGTCCGGCCGCTGGCGCAGCTTCTGCAGCACGGGAAAGATGTTGAAGATCGTTTCCATCGACGTTGCGTCGCCCTCGCGCACATGCGAGCGCGGGAACTGCACGTTGTGCGAGTACAACATGCGGATGCCGCCGAGCCGATCCTTGAGCGGCAGCGCCTGGGCCTTGAACTTGACGGTGTAGTCGCCCTGGATGTGGGGACGGACGTCGGTTTCTGCCGCCGTCTGCAGGTCCTGGTGGCGGAACTTGAAGACGATCTCGGCATCTCCCGCGGGGAATCCGTCCTCGTAGGGAATGCGCCGCCGCAGGATGAAGGCGTTGCGGTACAGGCGAAAGTCCGCCGTATCGATGAAGATCACTTCGCGGATCTTGAGCGGCGCGTCCACGAATTCCTCGGTGGAGAACGTGACGCCGTGCTTGAATGCCGGCTCGCGCATCACCTTCTCGAAATCGAACAGGCTCTTGCGCGACGTGAAATGATTCGGCCTGAGGATCAGCTTGCAGGCCAGGTATTGCAGCTCATGGAACGGGATGCCGTCCGCGTAGCGGCCGGGTTTCAGGTGCGGAACGTTGCCGGCCCATTTCTCTGGAGTCGGCGTTGCAGCCTGTGTCTTCGCGGGTGCCGGTGCCTTCGCCCGGACGGTCTCGGCCCTGCCCGTCGGTCTGGTTGCGGTCTTCATCGCCATGATCGTTCCTTCGGATGAAAAGAGTTGCTTCAGGAGGGCGCATACACCACGCCTTCGCCTTGCGCCGCGATGGTCGTACCCGCCTCGCCGGCGATGATCCGCCCGAGGTCGGCCAATGCACCGATCGCCGCACGCTTGCCGGTCGCAGAAGCGAACCGGCAGGCAGCGTCCACCTTGGGGCCCATCGACCCGGCGGCGAAGGTCATCCGGGCGAGTGCTGCGGGCGCGGCGCGGCGGATCGCCCGCTGGGTTGGCCTGCCCCAGTCGACGTACACGGCATCGGCATCGGTCAGCATCACGAACAGATCCGCATCGAGCTCGCGCGCAAGCAGTTCGGACGCGAGATCCTTGTCGATCACGCATTCCACGCCGACCAGCTTGCGCTTCGCGCCCTGTTCGTAAGCGGTGGGAATGCCACCACCGCCCGCGGCGATCACGATGGTGTTGCGCTCGAGCAGCCACTTGATCGGGCGCATTTCGAAGATGCGCTTCGGTTGCGGGGAGGCGACGACCCGGCGCCACTTGTCGCCATCCGCCTTGAACGCCCAGCCTTTGTCCTTCGCGAGCCGGTCGGCTTCCTCCTTCGCGTACACGGGCCCGATGAACTTGGTCGGATCCTGGAAAGCGGGATCGGCCGCGTCGACTTCGATCATGGTGAGCAGCGTGGCGAACGGCCGCTCGAACGGCAGCAGATTCCCCAACTCCTGCTCGATCATGTAGCCGATCATGCCCTCGGTTTCGGCACCCAGCACGTCCAGCGGATAGGTCTCCACCTTGGCGTAGGCGGCACCCTGGAGCGCCAGCAGGCCCACCTGGGGTCCGTTGCCATGCCCCACGACGAGCTTGTGCTCCATCGCGACGGGTGCGAGCGCCTCCGCGGCGATGCGCACGTTGCGCCGCTGGTTCTCGGCGGTCATGGGTTCGCCCCGCCGCAGCAGCGCATTGCCTCCGAGTGCGACGACCACGAGCATGGCGCTAGTCCCCCAGCGTGGCGACGAGGATCGCCTTGATGGTATGCAGCCGGTTCTCGGCCTGCTCGAACGCGAGGTTGAGCTCGGACTCGAACACGTCGTTCGTGACTTCGAGTCCGTTGCTGATGCCGTGGGCTTCGGCGAGCTGCTTGCCGACCGTCGTCTCGGTGTCGTGGAAGGCCGGCAGGCAGTGCATGAACTTGACGTGCGGATTGCCGGTCGCCTGCATCAGCGCCGCGTTCACCTGGTACGGCAGCAGGAGTTCGATGCGTTCCTTCCAGACCTCCTTGGGCTCGCCCATGGAGACCCAGACGTCGGTGTGCACGAAGTCCACGTTCCGTACTGCGGTGCGGACGTCGTCGGTGATGGTGAGCTTGCCGCCGTGCTTGCGTTCCAGTTCGCGGGCGATCGACACGAACTCGTCGGCAGGCCACAGCTTCTTCGGCCCGCAGATGCGCACGTCCATGCCCATGAGGCATCCCACGATCATGAGCGAGTGGCTCATGTTGTTGCGCGTGTCGCCGAGGAAGGCGTAGCTGATCTGGGAGAGCGGCTTGTCCGAATGCTCGCGCATGGTCTGGACGTCCGCCAGCATCTGCGTCGGGTGGTACTCGTCGGTCAGACCATTGAAGACCGGAACGCCGGCCCACTTCGCCAGAGTCTCCACTCCCGTCTGGCTTGCACCGCGGTACTCGATGGCGTCGTACATCCGGCCGAGCACCCGCGCCGTGTCCTTGAACGATTCCTTGTGACCGATCTGGGAGCCGGCTGGGTCGAGGTAGGTCACGTGCGCGCCCTGGTCGTGGCAGGCCACCTCGAACGCGCAGCGCGTGCGGGTGGACGTCTTTTCGAAGATCAGCACGATCTCCTTGCCTTCCAGGTGCTGCTGCTCGGTGCGTGCGTACTTGGCGCGCTTCAGGTCGCGGGCGAGATCCAGCAGATAGCGGAACTCGCGCTGGGTGACGTCCTGCACGGTGAGCAGGGATCGGTTGCGCAGGTTGAAGCTCATGAACGCCTCCTCGGTACGATGGTGAGATGGAGTTGCGCGGCGCGTCCGGTGCCAGCTCAGTAGGCCGGATCGCGCGAGATCGGGCAGGTCATGCAGTGACCGCCGCCGCGCCCGCGACCGAGTTCCGATCCGCGCACGGCCACGACCTCGATGCCGGCCTGGCGCAGCAGGGCGTTGGTGTAGGGGTTGCGGTCGTACGCGACCACGACCCCGGGCTCCAGCGCCACCACGTTGTTGCCGTCGTCCCACTGCTCGCGCTGGGCCTGCCAGGCGTTGCCGCCGGTCTCCACCACCTTGAGTTCCTTGAGCCCCAGGGCACCCCGGACGACGTCGAAGAGGTGACCCTGGTCCGGATGGACCTCCAGTCCGCCCTTGCCGTCGGGTCGGGCGCTGTAGCACCGGATCTGATCGACCACTTCGCGGAAGGCCGTGCAGACATCGTGGCTGCAGAAGCTGAACACGGTGTCGAGGTGCATGGCCGCGCGACTCTTCGGCATCAGGCAGGCGATCACGCGCGTCGCCGCCTTCTGGGCGAAGAGTTCGTGGGCCACCTGGAAGACCGCCTGCCGCGTCGTGCGCTCGCCCATGCCGATCAGCACGACACCCTTGCCGATGGGCATGACGTCGCCGCCCTCCATGGACGAACCGCCGAAGGACTCGTCCGAATCACCCCACCAGATCCTGAACCCGCCGGCCGCGAAGCGCGGATGGAACTTGTACACGGCGCGCTGCAGCAGCGTCTCGGGTTTGCGCGCCGGCCAGAACATGGGGTTGACCGTGACCCCGCCGTAGATCCAGCACGACGGATCGCGCTGGAACAGCGTGTTGGGCACCGGCGGCACGATGAAGTCGGTGCCGCCGAAGGCGTCGGTCAGCATGGTGGTGACCTCGGTCTTCGGCACATCGAGGATCGCGATGCCGCCGATCAGGTGATCGGCGAGGCGCGCCGCCGGCATCTCGTCGAGCCATGGTCGGATGATCTGGGCCACGCCGAAGCCGACGTCGTTGTCGTTGATGCGGCGGTCCAGCACCCAGTCTCGCGCCGCCTTGGACGAGATCGTCTCCGCCAGCATCTCGTGCAGGTCCAGAACCTCGATGCCGCGGTCGCGCATGTTCGTCACGAACGCCGCGTGGTCCTTCTGCGCCTCCTCCACCCAGAGCACGTCGTCGAACAGCAGGTCCTCCGCGTTCCCCGGCGTCAGCCGCTGATGGGCAAGCCCGGGCCGACACACCATCACCGTGCGCAACTTGCCGACCTCGCTGTGGACTCCCAGCTTCTGCATGGTTCACGCCTCCGTGTTCGATTTCGTCATTGATGTTGATGGAACATGGCTGCCGGCACCGGTCGTCCGGGTCGGTTCACTCGGGAAGACCATAGGTCGCGTAGAACATCGCCGCGGCGTCGTCGTAGCGCCCGAACCAGATGGAATAGGTCTTCTGGATGTCGCCGGACCGGAACAGCCGGCTCAGCGTGCCGTCGACCAGCAGGCGGAACTCCTCGTCACCGCGCGGCAGCACCAGCGCGACGGGTTCGGTCGTGAAATGCCGGTCGAGCACGACGAGCTCCCGCGACGACGGATTGCGCTTGGCCGCTTCCTGGAGGATCGCGCGGTCGCCGAAGAACACGTTGGCGCTGCGATCCAGCACCTTCCGCACACCTTCGTCGTAGCCGCTCACCGGAAGGACCTTGATGGACAGGTGCAGCTTGGCGCTGCGACTGTCGATCCAGCTTTCGCTCGTCGTTCCCGGAATCACCGCGAAGGTCTGCTGCTGGATGATCTGGGCCGGCGACGCCCGCCACAGCGGGCGGTAGGCCGCCTCACCCTTGGTGAGGATGTAGCGCAGCCGAAACGACGAGTCCGAACGCAGCAGCGCGCCTACGCCGCCGGGAAAGATGGGGATCGAGAAATCGACCACCTTCCGCTTGGCCAGCGTGGCCGTTTCGGCGCCGCACAGGAGATCGATGCTGCCCTCCTGCATGGCGCCGTACCGCCCCTCGAGTGGCACCGGAATCCATTCCTCGTTCAGCGTCGCAAGGCCCAGTTGCGACTTGATCTGGTTCGCGATGAGCTCGCACAGCGCGACGGAGTAGCCGGCAGCATTGCCGGCTTCGTCGCGAAAGGCATAGGGCCGCGCATCGGCGCGATAGCCGAGCCTCACCTTGCCCGACTGGTGGATCCGGTCCAGCGTACCTGCCGCCTCCGCCGGCGCGGGCAGCACCGGGATCCCGAACACCACGGCGGTCAAGGCCGCGAGCCAGACCCGGTACCGCCGAAGGCTTGTCGATCGTGCGTCGTGCATGTCGTTCCTCCCCTCAGGCCTGAGCGGCCGCCGGCGCCGTCGACACGAAGCGCGGCGCCATGAAACTCCAGATCACGAACCCAACCGCCACCACCAGCATGCCACCCATCACTGCGTCCAGACCCGACGCCCAGACCGCGTAGATGCTGTACGCCATCGCGATCAAGGCGACGACCAGGTTGCGCACGTAGATCCGCCGTTCGACCTTGGCGGCCTGCATCATCACCGTCAGCGCCGACAGGGCGATGATGTAGGGCACGACGTTGGTGACCACGGCCAGGTTGACCAGCGCGTTGAACTGCTCGCTCAGGTTGGGCGACACCGTCGACACCGCCATGAGCGACTGGACCACGCCCATGATGAGCATGCCGAGGATGGGGGCTCCGAGCTTGCTCACCTTGCCGAAGACCGCGGGAAACATCCGCTCTTCCGATGCGGCGCGGGCGATCTCCGCGAGCGTGAACTGCCAGCCGAGCAGCGACCCGACGCAGGCCATGGCGGCGAGCGCCATCACGACCGACCCGATCGTCGGGTTGAACATCTTGGCGTAGGCCAGCCCGAATGGTCCCGTGGACGCCGCCAGTTCCGCGTTCGGCACGATGCCCTGGATCACCGTCGTCGACAGGACATAGATGACCGCCGCTCCGAGCGTGCCGAACAGGCACGCGAGCGGCACGTTGCGCTTCGGGTTCTCCACCGCGCCCGAATTCTGGGCGGCCGACTCCATGCCGAGGAAGGCCCACAGAGTGAGCGAGATGCTGGAGCCCATGCCCTCGATCAGCTTGAGGCCGTTCGGATTCCACGCGGCCGCGAAGGTGTCCCCGGAGAACCAGAACCAGCCGATGATCGAGATCAGGCCGACAGGCAGGATGACGCCCCATACGGTGATGGAACCGATGCGACCGGTGATCGACGGGCCGCCCAGGTTGGCCGCCGTGGTGATCCAGATCAGCCCGATCACGCTGATGCACGTGGCGACCGGCGTCGCCGACATCCCCGGGAAGAAGGCCGCGAGATAGCCGACGGCCGATATCGCCACCGCCACGTTGGCGATGGCGAGCGACACGAAGTAGAGCAGGAAGGTCTGGAAGTAGCCGTCCTTCCCGTAGGCTTCCTCCGCGTAGGCCGCGAGACCGCCCGCGCGCTGGTTCAGGATGCCCGCTTGCGCGAAGCCGTAGGCGATCGCCATGGAACCGATCGCGGTCACGACCCACGACAGCAGCGAGATCGCGCCCACCTGCGCCATGTTCGCCGGCAGCATGATGATGCCGGAGCCCATCATGTTGACCGCCACGATGAACGTCAGCTGCACCACGCTCATCTTCTTCTTGTCTTCCATCGCGATCCCTCCCTGTTGAGTTGGCGCCGGACTATTCGCGGACCACGTACGTGTGGAACCGAATGCGGCCGTCGATCCGCTCCTGGTAGACGCCCTGCACCTCGTAGTTGAACCCCGGGAAGCGGTTGAACGATTCCTGGAAGGCGAGGAAGTAGTCGAGCATGGGTTGGGCGCGCTCGTCCCAGCGCTCACCCGGCACCACGACGCCGATGCCGGGCGGATAGATGAGGGCGAGCGTCGCGGAGATGCGCCCGCGGATGCCATCGAGCGCAACGTAGTCGACCTCGTTCGAGACCAGCGCCTCGTAGGCCGCTTCCGCGGACATGGCCATCTCCGGGAAACTCTCGGCGCGGAAGCAGCGCCGCTGCAGCTCCTTGATGTTCGCCTGCCGGTAGAACGCGTGCATCTCGTTGCAGACCTGCCGCAGCGTGTAGCCGGCATACCGCTCCGCATTGGCGGTGTAGAGAGACGGCAGCACCTCGTCGAGCGGCGCGTCGCGATCCCACAGCGTCTTGAACTTGACCAGCTTCGCGATGAGGGTGCTGAGCTTGCCCTCGTCCTCGGCCGGCGTCATCAGGAAGAGGATGCTGTTGAGGTCGCACTTCTCCGGCACCACGCGCTGTTCGCGCAGGTAGTTCGCGACCACGGTCGCGGGCACCCCGAAGCCGAGATACTCGCCGGTACGCCGGTCGATCCCGGGTGTCAGCAGGGTGAGCTTGTTCGGATCCACCATCGCGTAGCCGTCGGCGAGTCCCGGGTACCCGTGCCACCGGCTTTGCGGATGGAAGTTCCAGCACTGCTGCTCGCGCTTGATCACGTCGGTGGGCAGATCCTCCCAGGGCGTACCCGCGGTGTCGGCGGTGAAACGCGATCCGCGGATCGTCACCTGGTCCGGCACGAAAGGATCGAAGAACCACTGCTCCTCGGGCGTGGCGCCGGTCTTGTCGTAGTGACGGCAGAACTCGCGCAGCTTCTTGCGCGTCTCGATGCCGAGCTCGATGCAGCGATCCCACAGCATCTCGCCCGCCTTGCCTTCGTGGATCTTGGCGTTCACGTCGAGCGAGGCGAACAGCGGATAGAACGGCGAGGTGGAGGCGTTCATCAGGAACGACTCGTTGAAGCGCTTGTGCTCGACGTAGCGCCGCTGCCCGCGGATGTACTCGTCGCGCTTGTGGATCTGGGAGGCCTGCGAGAATCCGGCCCCCTGCTTGTGCACCGACTGGGTCGAGAACAGGCCGGCCATCTGCGGGCCGGGCGCTTCGATGCGCATAGGGCTGTGATCCTCGAACAGCGGGTGGAACGCGTTGTAGCCGATCCAGGCCTCGTCCCACAGGATGTAGTCGCACAGGTGTCCGATCTTCTCGAGCACCTTGCGGACGTTGTAGACCGTACCGTCGTAGGTCGCGAGCTGGATGCACGCGAGACGGAACGGCCGTTCGGCCTTGTGCCGGTCCGGATCCTTGACGAGCGGGTTGGTGCGGATGCGCTCGCGCAGCGCCTGCTCGTCCCAGGCATCCCAGTCGACCGCCCCGATCATGCCGAAGGGATTGCGCGCCGTCGGCAGGTACACCGGGATCGCACCCGCCTGGACCAGGGCGCCCTGGTGCAGCGACTTGTGGTTGTTGCGATCGAACAGCACCAGGTCGCCGCGCTTCAGGACCGCGTTGGTCACCACCTTGTTCGACGTGCTCGTGCCGTTCAGCACGAAGTAGGTCCGGTCGGCCCCGAATACCTGCGCCGCGTGCTTCTGGGCCTGCGCCGCCGCGCCCTCGTGGATCAGCAGGTCGCCCAGATCCACGTCGGCGTTGCACAGATCGTTGCGGAATATGCTCTCGCCGAAATGCTTGAAGAAGAGCTGTCCCGCCGGCGACTTGCGGTAGAACTGGCCGCCCTGGTGGCCGGGGCAGTCGAAGGCGATGTTGCCTTCGGCGTCGTAGGCCACCAGCCCGCCGAAGAACGGCGGCAGCAGACTCATGCCGTAGTTGACCAGGCTCGCGATCACCTGCTTCGCATAGAAAGCCGGCGTCTGCTGGCCGAGGTAGATGTAGCCTTCGACCTCGCCGGTCATGCCGAGCACGGCCATGTCGGAGATCCGGTGCGAATCCGCCAGCGCCCAGAGCGGCGTACGGAACCCGATGGCCCGTACCGCGCGCGCCATGTTCCGCGCGCTTTCGCGGCGGGCGCCGTCGATGAGGGCGATGTAGGTCCCCACCGACGCATCCTCGGAGACGTCGCGCTCGAGCGCGGTCGTCACTTCCACCTCGTAGTTCGCGGCACGGATCTGGTCGAGGAGCTCGCGCGTCTGCGGATCGGACTCGTCGACGGCCGCCACCACCTTGAGCAGCTTGTGGAACGGAATCGGGATCGTGGGCGGCGGCACCGTGTGCGGGATCATCGACGGTTCCTCACGTGATGCAGTCGACCAGATAGCAACGGCCGCCGCCCGCCTTCGGTTCGAAGCGCAGGCCGTGGATGTCGGTCTCGAACCCCGGGAACTTGCCGTCGAACTCGCGCGCGTAGAGCAGGTAGTCCTGGATCGAGCGCGTGGCCGGCGTGAGCTTCTCGCCCGGCATGATCACCGGAATGCCCGGCGGATACGGGACCACCATCACGCCTAGGGTACGGCCGGCGAGGCGGTCGATCTCGACGCTCTCGACGCGCCCGCGGACCAGGCGCTCGTAAGCGTCGGCCGGCCGCATCGCCATCTCGGGCAGCGTGGTGTACATGTCCTTCTGGGCCTTGGGCACCTTGTCCTCGCGGTACACCCGGTGCATGCGCTCGCACAGGTCCTTCAGGCCCATGGACGCGTAGGCCTCGGGGTGGGCATCCACCAGCGCCGGCAGCACCCGGTCGAGCGGAGCGTTGGTGTCGTAGAGGTCCTTGAAGTTGAGGAGCTCCGTGATCAGCGTGCTCCACTTCCCCTTGGTGATGCCCATGGAGAACAGGACCAGGAACGAATACAGGCCGGTCTTCTCGATCTCGATGCGGCGCGACGACAGGAAGCGCACGACGATGGCGGCGGGAATCCCGTGGTCGGCCATGACGCCGGCCGCGGACAGCCCTGGCGTGAGGATCGTGGCCTTGATCGGATCCACCAGCACGTGGTTCTCGGCCAGGTTCTCGAACCCGTGCCAGGAGTCTCCGGGTTTCAGCACCCAATGGGGCCGTTCGCCCACCGGCTTCCCGGCCATGGCAGGCGGTTGCCACACGTCGAACCACCACGAGTCGGCCAGCTGCTGCCGGACGCCGTGCATGGCGCGACGGAAGGCGAGCGCTTCGTCGATCGTCTCCTGCACCAATGCCCGGCCGGCCGGCTGTTCCATCATCGCGGCCGCCACGTCGCACGAGGCGATGATCCCGTACTGCGGCGAGGTGGAGGTGTGCATCATGAACGCTTCGTTGAAGCGCGCCATGTCGAGCTGCTTCTCCTTGGCATGCTGCACGTGGATCATCGAGGCCTGGGACAGGGCCGCCAGCAGCTTGTGCGTGGATTGCGTGGCGAACGTGATCGCGCGCGGCGAGCGCGCCGGCTGCGTGGAGGAGATCCCGTGGAAGCCGTCGTAGAACTCGTGGAAGTTCGCGTACGCGTACCAGGCTTCGTCGAAATGGAGCACTTCCACCGCATCGCCGACGGTCTGCTTGATGGCATCGACGTTGTAGCAGAGGCCGTCGTAGGTGGAGTTGGTCATCACCATGAGACGGACCTTGCCGCTGGTCTCCTTGGCGAAGGGGCTCGCGGCGATCTTCTTGCCGATCGATTCCGGCGTGAACTGCTCGCGCGAGATCGGGCCGATGATCCCCAGGCCGTTGCGCGACGGCACGAGATAGATGGGCGTCGAACCGGTCATCACCAGCGAATGCAGGATCGACTTGTGGCAGTTGCGGTCGCACAGAACGAGATCGCCGCGCGACACCGTGCCGTGCCAGACGATCTTGTTCGCGGTCGACGTCCCGCCCACGACGAACAGCGTCTCGTCGGCGCCGAAGATCCGTGCGGCGTTGCGTTCCCCCGCGGCGATCGGTCCGGTGTGATCCAGCAGCGAACCCAGCTCGCCGACCGAGACCGAGATGTCGGAGCGCAGCGTGTTCTCGCCGAAGAAATGGTAGAAGAGCTGCCCCACCGCGCTCTTGCGGTAGGCGACTCCGCCGCCATGCCCCGGCGTGTGCCAGGAATAGCTTGCATGCAGCGTGTAGTCCATGAGCGCCTTGAACATCGGCGGCGGCAGGCGCTCGAGGTACAACTGGGCGGCCCGGACGACCGCGCGCGCCATGAACTCGGGCGAGTCCTCGAACAGCCGCATGAACGCGTTCGCGTGCTTCAACACGCCGGCCGGCACCATCTCCGCCGTGCGCTCGTCGCCGAAGAGGAAGATGGGCAGCCGGATATTGCGGCGGCGCTTGGTCGCGAGGACCTCCTCCAGCACGCTCCATTGCGAGTCGGTGGCCTCGGCGCCGTCCACCGACACGAGCCAGCACGACTCGGTGTTGAAGACCTCGACCAGCCGGCGCGCATCCGCATAGCTGACGCCGGCGACCACGCGGAAACCCTCCTTCTCGATCGCCGCGGCGAGCTGGCGCATCCCGCGCCCCGCCGCATGCTTGCCTTCGTAGTCCTCGTCGATGATCGCGATCGGGAACGCCTGCGTGAATTCCATGACGAACCTCCCCGTTCAGAACTTGTAGCGCGCGGAGAACTGCACCCGCGTGTCGTCGCCGGAGGCGCCGTTCTTGTTCTCGCGCTTGCCCCACAGCAACTCCGCGCCGACCGTCGTGTTCTTGGCCGGGTAGTGCAGCAGGTTGACCGACGAGTAGGTCCCTTTGCGGAACGCGTCGGCGAGCTGCCCGTCGGTGTTCGACTGGCGATGCTCGCCCAGACCGGCGGAGCTGCTCCACATCGGCGTCCAGTAGTGGTCGTAGTAGACGAACCAGCCCACGGAATCGACCGCCTTGGCGCTCAGGCTCGCGTCGGGCGCCAGGTCGACGCCGCCGTCGTTCATGTAGCTCGCGATGCCGCGGCCGAAGACTAGCTGCCCGACCACGCGGTCATCGCCGAAGGTGTTGTATTGGCCGCTGAGATTCAATCCATAGCCGCTGCGTGTGCCGGACGGCTGCGCGTCCGGATTGCCGGGCGTCTCGAAGCCGACCTGCCGCAGCATCCCGGAAGTCTGGAAGTGGCCCCACTCGCGATCCAATCGAACACTGCCGATGAGATCGGGGATGCGGGTGCGGCCGGTCACGCCGGCCGCCAGGCCCGGATCGACGGCCGCGACCTTGCCCGTGTCGATCGCCGCGCCCGGCTGCTCGAGCGAGAAGGCCACCTTGAACCCGTCGCGGTTGATCGGCGTCACCCGCAGTTGCGGATTGCGGATGAACACCATGCCGTTCGGCCCCCAATAATCGAGCGTGTTGGGGAACGTGTCGATGTTCATGAACAGCGAGTACGTCTGCCCGGCCCCGAACCAGCCCAGTTGCCCCCACGCGTTCAGCACGCGCGCACGCGTATTGCCGCCGCCGCTGTCGAACAGGTCGAAATCCAGCAGGGTGGTGAGCTCTCCCAGCCGCGTGGGGATGTAGGCCTTGAAGCCCAGCTTGGTCTGCCGGATGCTGAGGATGGTCTCGCCGTTCGGACCGCATCCGGGATCCGCCGGGCAGTGGACCGGGATCTTCGACGGCCGCAACGTCGCATTCCAGTTCGGATCGACGCGATTGAAGTCGTAGATCGTGTCCATCATCACCTGCCCGGTAATCTCCAGCCGCGCCTTGTCCGCGCCCGGTGCGCCTGGTTCGGCCGCACTATCCGGTGCCACCACCGGTGCCCCCCCGGTCACGGTGACTGCGGGAGCCGGTGCCGCGACCTTGTCCGCCGTCGGGGCCGGCTTCGACCCAGCCTGTTTCTCGCTCTCCAGCGCCTTCACACGCTTCTGGAGATCGTCGACCGCCTTCAGCGCCTGATCGAGCTGACGCTTGAGTTCATCGGAGGACTGCGCGCGTGCGCCGCCGCTGATGCCGAGAGCGAACGCGAGCACGAACCACCATACGTATGGCTTCATCGTCTCCTCCCACCCTGTAGCGGGTTGGTTGTCCCATCTGACACCGCACCCGTGTCCGGAACGGCGGTCCGGACACGCCTAGCGCTCGACTGTCGCCGCGCCAGCTACGGCTTCTTCGTCGGCCGCACCGCTAGTGCCACAGCCTGGGTGTACTCGAGATCCACCAGATCACCCACCTTGACCTTCTTGAGGTTGCCCGGGTCGCGCGCCTTGAACGTGCGCGAGTTGCCCTGGGGACCGGTCAGCGTCACCGTGCCCTTCGCGATGTCGATGGCCGTGATGCTGGCGGTGAGCTTGAGGCTCTGCTTCGCTGCCAGCGACGGCTTCGCACCCGGCGGCGCAGTGGCGACCTCTTCACCCGTGCTGACACCGGGTCCGCCCTGCCCGGCAGGCCGTACCTGCCACGCCAACGCTTCGGTGTAAGTGAGCGCCACTTCGTCGCCCACCTTCACCTGGTCGAGGTTCTTGATGGATTCGGAGGCTTCCAGATCGATCGGCTCACCACCCTCGGGCTTCACGGTGATGAGACGCTGCGCCGGATCGACCGCGACCACCGCAGCGGTCGCCTCGAGCACGTCTTCCATCTTGCCGGACGGTTTGCCCGATCCGGCGCAACCGGCCAGCGCGAGGATGCAGATCGCACCGACGACACTCATGACACTCTTCATCGTCCTTCCCCCATGACTCTGGGATGACACCCGAATCGCTGCCGCCCCATGGCCCGCGCACCGTCCGTCCGTAGCGAACGCCGTCATCGCACCACGAAACCGCGTAACCGACACGTCGATGTGCATGTCATCGATGGGATCGCCGATGCTGTCCGGGCCTTCCGGATCGGCGCGACGCCAGTCTCCCACCCGGCGGGCGCCGTGCCTTGACGTACATCAACTGCAATGATTCTGCTCCGCACGATTGCATGCGTCTTTGACAATTCTCGACAGCACGGGCGGCAGACGTCAGGAGCCGGCGAGGACCCGGTGTCTCACGCGCATATCGGGTCCACAGGGTCCCGAGACGGGTCGACCCGGTCTCGAACCGGGCCGATGGATTACCGCATCGCAGCCGGTTTGCGGTCCGGTCGCGCAACCCCGGCCCGCGCTGCCAGGCACCGCGCGAACGGCACCAGCAGCAGCACCTGCACGAGGAAGAACACCGCCCCGAACGCGGCAACATCGGCCCTGCCCTGCATCGCCACCGCGATGAGCGTCGCAATCGCAACGTTGCGCGCCGGAAATCCCACCAGGAGTGCGAGTCGGGCGCCTCGATGGGAGACAACGAACCTGCTGACGAGCAGCCCGACGCCGAGCGCACCCGCGGTATAGCACAGCGCGCACGCGAGCAGTGTCGGCCACTGCCGACGAACGCCTTCCGCCTGATCGATCAGCACGAACGCGATGATCGCCGCCAGCGCCACCAGGGCGAGCAACTGCAACCGCGCGCGCCATCGGTCGACGCCGCTGGGTGCGAGCCGGCGGATCGTCATTCCCAGGACGATCGGCAGCAGCAGTCCCACGATCGTCTGCGAGAGCATTCTCGAAAGCGGGGTTTCAAAGCCGGCCGCGTCGAGCCCGAGAGCCTTGAATGCGACCAGCACGACCAGCGGCATGGTGGCGACCGCCAGAACGCTCGACACGGCGGTGAGCGTGACGGCGAGCGCCACGTCCGCACGCGCGAGCAGGGCGTAGTAGTTCGACAGGGCGGCGATCGGTGCCGCACTGATGATGACGACCCCGCATGCGGGAATGGGAGGCAGCGCCAGAAGGCGCACGATCGAGACGGCCAACAGCGGGAGCACGATCGCCTGTCCCGCGAGAGCGATACCGATCGCGCCGGGGCAGCGGCGCACGCGGACGAAATCCGCCGGCGCGAGTTCGAGGCCGACGACCGTCATCACGTACGCGACGAGTGCCGGCAGCACCACCCCCAGAACGATGTCCATCTTCGGTCCGCAGTGTGGGCGCCCGGGTCAGTCCCCTCGGGCGCCGGTGCGCCACCGATGGGGCGACGTGTCGGACCAGCGATGAAACGCGTGCATGAATGCACTCACTTCCGAATAGCACAGCGAAGCGGCAATGTCCGGAATCGGCATGTCGGTGTACTGCAGGAGCTGGCGCGCGACCTCGTAGCGGACCTCGTCGAGCAGACGCCGGAACGTGGTGCCCTCGTCCTTCAGGCGCCGGTTGAGCGTGCGCCGATGGAGATCGAGTTTCGCCGCGAGATCGTCGCCCGAGCTCTTGCCTTCCAGCAGCAGCACCCGCAGCAGACGATGCGTGCGGGTGACGAGATCCAGCTCGTCGGAAGCGACCGGGCCGCCGGGGAAGCCCAACGCCAGATTCGGCGAAGCCCGCACGATGTCGTGGTCGAGCCAATGCATGGGAAATCGCACGGCACAGTGATCCTGGTCGAAGCGCAGCGGCGCGCGGAAGACCCGCCGGTACGGCGCCACATCGCTCGGCACCGCCCGTGAGAACGCGATCTCCGTCGCATTCCACCGGGGCCCGCACAGTTCGCGCAACATGTTGAAGCCGAATGCCAGCGCCAGATCGTAGGCGAGATCGATGTGCTCGATATCCTTGCGGTAGATCGCGTAGCCGAGCGAGATGGTGTCGCGGTACTCGAGCAGGAAGGCCGCCGCGGCGTCGCTGTTGCGATGCTGGTGGGCGGCGAACAGCTCCAGGGCGGCCCGTACCGAACTCGCCGCGCGCATCGACTCGCCCAGCACCCCCATGTGCGCGAGACCCCAGCGCTGTCCGGCCAGGAGGCCGAAGTGCGCGCGGCCGGTATGTCGCACACAGGCGTGCAGCAACCTCGTGGCGTCGGCATAGGGAATCCGGCCATCCACGTGTTCCAGCGCACTTGCGTCGATACCGGCCTCGGACAAGACGGTCATCGGTTCGCAACCCAACTCGCGCAACAGCACGGGAATCTCGATCAGTCCGCCGACCCTCTGGTAGGGGATCGCTGCCGTGGTCGGCGGCGGAATGGATCGAGCCTCACGTGCGTTTCCATGCCTCAGGTCACCCTGCATGGCATGCCTCGCAGTTTCTTGTCGTCGCCCTGACGCTCAGACTGTCGCGGGGACTCGACGTTGTCAAGCGGCCGCGGCGGCGCGGTCAGCCGCCCAGCGCGATGATAGCCGCTTCGATCGCGACGCCGACGATCACCATGGCGATGCCCACTGGCACCGGACGCAGGCCCGCGTGCCTGCCCCAGGTGTAGCCGCACAAGAACAGCAGTGTGATCGCCACGACGGCGGAGATGCGCTTGGCACGCACGACGTCGTCGAACAACACGAACGGCAGGACCACCGGGAAGGTGGAAAGAAACACGAGGGCGAAGATGAGCAGCGCCGATCGCACGTCCTGCCATTCGAGCGATGGGCGCGCGGGCACTGCGTCCAGCGCCAGGATCTCCGCTCGGACGCGTTCCACGCCTTCCGCGCCGATCGCACGCCGGAACAGCGGGCTCAGTTCCGCCGCGACGATGGCGCGCTCGCGAGCGGGGTCGGTTTCGGCCCGCACCTCGCGCGCCAGGTGCAGGGTGCGCCCCCGCGTCACCAGGGTCCGCAGGACGTACATCACGCCGTCGACCATGCCCCAGGCCGTGTTGCACCCGATGGCCGCCAGCAGCATCGTGCGCACTTCCTGATGTCCCGCGGTGGCGGCGCTCAGCGTGCCGGTGAAGGTGAGACACATGAACAGGCCGAAGAGCAGCTCCGCGTTGCGATCGAGCGGATCGAGGAGGGGCGCGCGTTCGCTGCGCTGCGCCGCCGGCATCGCGTCGTCCCCCGGCGCCGGAGTGCCGCTCACCCGCCCGGCACCAGATAGAGCGCCAGCGCGGTCATCGCGTACACCGTGACCAGCTGGACGCCCTTGTACCAGTTGGAGCGTCCGTCGTTCGCCACGACTGCCGCGATCAGCACGGCCACGAACAACGCCAGGATCTGCCCTTTGCCGAACGCGAGATCGAACGGCTGCGGCCCGATGAAGTAGCTGGCGAAGACCAGCACGGGGGCGACGAACAGGGCGATCTGGATGCAGCTCCCCAGGGCGATGCCGACCGCGAGGTCCATGCGGTTCCTGCGTCCCATGGCGATGGCGGAGCCGCTCTCGGCCGCCCCGCCGACGATGGCGAGGAAGATCATGCCGATGAACGCCTGCGACATGCCGAGCGCTTCGCCGGTGCCCTCGGCGGCGCCGACCAGGATTTCCGAGACGAAGGCCGCGCCCACGGACGCGGCCACCAAGGTGCCCAGTGCGCGAGGCACGCTCCACGCCGGCCCGTGCGCATGGGCTTCCGCCGCACCGCCGCCCTCGGGCTTGAACACGTCGGGATGGGTCTTCAGCATGAAGACGAGGTAGAGCACGTAGGCGCCGAGCAGGATGGCGGCGGCACCGAGATGCAGGCCGGATATGGCGAGCGGCGCACCGTCGGCCGTGGTCATCCGGCCGATGGCGCTCGGAATCGCGAGGCTCACGACCGCCACGAACATCATCGAGCTGTACATGCGGGTCGCGCTCGCGCTGAACAGCTGCTCGCGGTGGCGCAACCCGCCCAGCAGGAAAGCGAGCCCGGTCGCGAGCAGGATGTTGGCGAAGATGGCCCCGACCAGGGAACCGCGCACCAGATCCACCAACCCCGACCGCAGCGCCACCACCGCGATGATGAGTTCCGGCGCGTTGCCGAACGTGGCGTTGAGGAGCCCGCCGATGGCATCACCGGTGTGCGTCGCGAGGTGCTCGGTCGAGTGCACGATCAGCGCCGCGATCGGCACGATCGAAAGTGCCGCCGAAAAGAACACGAGCGGCGGCGACGCGTGCATGTGCTCGAGCACGAGCGTGATCGGGATGAACGCGAACAGCCAGTGGATGGAAGGCTTGAGCGGCATCGTCCTTGTCGAGAATTCGCAATCAATGAAGCGCGAGTTCCGGCGTACTCTCGCGCCCGGCGGATCCGGTCGCCCCTCGGGCGCACCCGCGCCGCGATGAAACACTTTATGCCCGCTGGACGCATTGACCATTGTCAAACGATCGCCACCGCCCCGGTGATATCCTGAAGCCATCGGGAGGCTTGGCCATGCATTTCGCGCGAGCATCGATCGGACGCACCATCCTGGTGCCCGCACTGGCGGCGATGCCCGCGCTCGCCCATGCGTCGTTCCTGCACGGGGACGCGCTCGACGCCCTGGCGAACGGGCTCGCCATCTTCATCCTGTTCGCCGTTCCCGTCGGGGGCATCATCCTGTTTTGGCTGGTGCACATCCTCCCGGAGAAGGTGGCGGAAAAGCGGCACCATCCGCAGAAGGAAGCGATCAAGACCTTGTGCCTGCTGTCGCTGGTGTTCGGCGGCCTGTTGTGGCCGATCGCGTGGCTGTGGGCGTACACCAAGCCGGTGCTCCACAAGCTCTCCTACGGCACGGACAAGCACGAGGACTATTACGCCGAGCAGGCACGCCTCGAAGGCGGCACCGGCCAGACCCTGGCCGACGAGGTTGCGCGCATCGAGGGTGAGCTCGCCGCCCTCGCCTCGCGCGGCGTGCTGCCCACGGAACTGCTGCCGCTGCGCGAGCGGCTCGTGGCCCTCGAGGCGAAGCTGTCGGCCGCCGACACCGCGGCTCGATGAGGGACCATGGAAGCGATCCTGCTCGCGATCTATGCGTTCTTCGTCTGGCTGATCTTCATCAAGTTCAAGTGGCTGCCGTGGAACACCACCAGCCAGGTGATCGTGGTGATCATCCCGATCATCGGTCTGACGGCGCTCATCCTCCTGCTCAACGTGTACGCACCGTCGTCGGCCGATGTGCGCGTGTACAAGTACACCGTGCCCATCGTGTCGCAGGTGCGGGGGCGCGTGGTCGAGGTGGGCGTGGAGGAAGGCAACCGCCTGGTGAAGAAGGGCGACATGTTGTTCCGCGTCGATCCGACGCCCTACCAATGGACCGTCGACCAGCTCGAAGCGCAGCTCCTCAGCACCAAGGCAAGCCAGCGTGAGCTCGACGAATCGCTGAAGCAGGCGCAGGGCAAGGTGGTGGAGACCGGCCGCGCCATCGAACAGGCGGCCGGCCGGACCCGCGAAGTGGAGGCGAAGCTCGGTCTGGCGCGGCTGCGCGTCGACCAGAATCGTGAGCTCGCCAGCACCGGCGCCGGCAGCAAGTTCGACCTGGAGCGCTCCGAGACCGACCTGAAGGAAATCGAGGCGCAACTCGATTCGGCGCGAGCGGTACAGGCGCAGGCGCGGGCCGCGGAGATCCAGGCGCGCGCCGCCGCCGAGCAGATCCGCCAGAAGCTGAGCGCCCGCACCGGCGAAGGCGAGTTCGCGCAGGTGGCAGCCATCCGCGCCCAGCTCGAGAACGCCCGCTGGGAACTCACGCAGACGACGGTGCGCTCACCCTGCGACTGCTACGTGGTGAACCTGCAGTTGCGCCCGGGCGGTTTCGTGGCCGGCATGCCGTTCAACGCCGTCATGACGCTGGTGGAGGCCGAAGGCCAGATCGTGGCCCTCTACCATCAGAACGAACTGCACGAGGTGCGGGCCGGCGACGAAGCCGAGTTCGCGCTCGAGACCTACCCGGGGCGCATCATCAAGGCCAAGGTGGACTCGGTGGTCTGGGCGCAGGGCCAGGGGCAGTTGCCGCCGAGCGGCACGCTGCCCATGACCGGCGTGTTCGCGCAGCCGCCGGGGCGCTTCGCCGTGAAGTTCGACGTCGCCGAGCGCGACCGCGAATTGTTCCTCGCTGCCGGTGCAGCGGGACACGCGGCCATCTACACCGAGAACATGGCGGCCATCCACATCGTGCGCAAGGTGATCCTGCGGGTGGGTTCCTACATGAACTGGCTGATCCTCAAGCTGCATTGAAGATGGTTGCGCGCCGCATTTCGCTCCTGCTCGCGGCGCTGCTCGCGGGGTGCGCCCTGAAGGCGCCGCCCGATCCGGCGGAACTGCGGCGCCAGGCGCTGCCGCGCGCGGAAGTGCCCGAGCGCTGGGCTTCCGACGGCGCGCTCGGCGAACCGGTCGCGGACGGATGGCTCGCGAGCTTCAACGATCCGCAGCTCACCGCACTGGTGGAGGAAGCGCTCGCCTACAACGCCGATCTGCGGATCACGGGCGCACGGGTGGAGGAAGCCGCAGGCTACGCGAGGCTCTCGGCGGCGAGTCTGTATCCGGCCGTCAATCTGCTGGCGCGCGGCGGCGGCAAGTTGAGCGGCGACAACTCCGGGCTGGAAGGTGTGGGCCTCATCGCGTCCTGGGAACTCGACGTGTGGGGACGGGTGCGCTATGGCCGCGCCGCGGCCGAGGCGCAATATGCCTCCGCCATTGCGGATCTCGAATACGCGCGCCAGTCGCTGGCAGCCGCGGTGGCCAAGAGCTGGACGCTCGCGATCGAAGCCAAGCTGCAGCGGACGGTCGCCGAGGATGCGATCCGCTCGTCCGAGCGACTGTTGAGCCTGGCAAAGGACCGCCAGCGCGTCGGCCGCGGTGATGCGATCGACGTCGCGAACGCCGAGGCGAACTTCGAAACCTATCGCGACACGGCGCGCCAGCTCGATCTCGCCTACCGGCAAGCGACGCGTGCGCTGGAATTGCTGCTGGGCCGCTATCCCGCAACCCAGCTCGCGGTGGCCGACGCGCTGCCGGCCATGCCGCCCCCCGTGCCCGTGGGGCTGCCCTCGCAGCTGCTGGAACGACGGCCGGACATCATCGCTGCCGAACGCCGGGTTGCCGCCGCGTTCAACCGCACCGGCGAGGCCCAGGCGGCGCGACTGCCGCGCATCTCGCTGACCGCCGGCGTGAACACCATCTCGAGCGATCTCTTCGTGTTACAGAATCGTGACAATCCGGTGTGGAGCGCGGGCGCCAGCCTGATGGCACCGATCTACCAGGGCGGCGCGCTCAAGTCGCAGGTGGAGATCCGCAACGCCGAACAGCGGCGCGCCGTCGCGGACTACGGCAGCCGCGCCCTGCGCGCCTTCAACGACGTCGAGAATGCGATGAGCGCCGAGTTCACTGCGCGCGAACGCGAACAGATCCTCGTCCGCAGCGTTGCCGCGTGGGAGCGCGCCGCGAACCTGTCGCGCGTCGCCTACGAGATCGGGTCCATCGACCTGCGGCCGGTGCAGCAGCAGCAGCTCGGCGTCAACGGCACCCGCAGCGTTCTGCTGCGGGTGCAGAGCGAGCAACGGGTGCAGCGCGTGAACCTGCATCTGGCGCTCGGGGGTGGCTTCGGCGGGCCCGGGACGAATCTGCACGACCGCATCGCCGTGAAGGGCGACGCCGACGGGACGATCATCGACATCCATCGCGTCGTGGGCAACGGCAGCACCGAAGTGGAGGTACCGGCCGGCGGTTGGCCAGCGGGCGCCCGGCTGCGCCTGCATGCGTTCGTCGCCCTCGACAGCGTGCGCGCCGCAACGCCGGCTGCGAAGGTGGAGTGCAAGCCCACCACCAGCCTCCTCAACAAGAGCGGGTTCGAATGCGCAGCGGCCGGCAGCAAGACCGCCGAGCCGATGCGGCGCGACGACTATCTCGAGATCGCGCTGCCGCCGGCCCTGACCGTTCCCGGCGCCGCCATCGCGCTCACCTGGTCGGAAGCGACCGCGCCGGCACGCTAGCCGGACACGCCTCCCGCGCAGCCATGGATGCCATCCTCGTCCTCAACGCCGGTTCTTCCTCGATCAAGTTTTCGGTGTTCGGAGTGCGTGCCGCCACGCTCGAGCTCGAGGTGCGCGGTCAGATCGAGCGCCTGTTCACCGCGCCCCATTTCGTCGCCAAGGACGGCACCGGTCGCGTCGTCGGCGAACACAGGTGGGGCGACGGCGTGCAACTCGGTCACGAGCACGCCATCGATCATCTGGCTTCGTTCCTGCGTAGTCGATTTGCCGGCTTCGAGTTGATCGGCGTCGGCCATCGTGTCGTCCACGGTGGTCTCGATTTCCGTGAGCCGGTGCGGATCGACGCCGATGCGGTGAGCCGCCTCGCCCGCCTCGTGCCGCTCGCGCCGCTGCACCAACCGCACAACCTCGCGCCGATCCGCCTGCTGCTGGAACGCTCGCCGGCGCTGGCCCAGGTCGCCTGCTTCGACACGTCGTTCCACCGCACCAATCCGCCGATCGCGCAGCGCTTCGCGATTCCTGCGGAGCTGCACGATGCCGGCGTGCAGCGCTACGGCTTTCACGGCCTCTCCTACGAATACATCGCCCGCACGCTGCCCGAGCACGATGCGAAGGCTGCCGGCGGACGCACCATCGTGCTGCATCTGGGCAACGGCGCCAGCATGTGCGCACTGCACGCCGGCCGCAGCATCGCGAGCACCATGGGCTTCACTGCCGTCGACGGTCTGCCCATGGGGACGCGCTGCGGTGCCATCGATCCCGGGGTGCTGCTCTACCTCATGGACGAGCGCGGCATGAACGCCCGCGCCATCGAGAAGCTGATCTACCAGGAGTCCGGCCTGCTCGGTGTTTCCGGCATTTCCGGCGACATGGCGACACTCCTCGCATCCGGCGATCCGCGCGCGGCGCTGGCGATCGATCTGTACCTGTATCGCATCCGGCGCGAACTGGGTTCGCTCGCCGCGGCGCTCGGCGGCCTCGACGCGCTCGTGTTCACCGCCGGCATCGGCGAGAACGCCGCGCCTCTCCGCCGCCGCATCTGCGAGGACGCCCGCTGGCTCGGCGTCGAACTGGATGCGACGGCGAACGATCGCGGCGGGCCGCGCCTTTCGCCACCCGGGTCGCGCGTATCGGCCTGGGTCATTCCCACCAACGAGGAGTTGATGATCGCGTTGCACACGCGGCGGCTTCTCGGTCTCCAGCGAAAGGAGCCCGCATGACCATCGTCGTTCCCCGTCCTCCGTTGAAGGGTCTGAAGGCTCTGGTGGTGGGCATCGCCAACGAGCACTCCATCGCCTACGGATGCGCGCGCGCCTTCCGCGAGCTCGGAGCCGATCTCGCCATCACCTATCTCAACGAGAAGTCGAAGCCTTACGTGCAGCCGCTCGCCGAGGCGCTGCAGGCCCCGATCCTGATGCCGCTCGACGTTTCCAGGCCGGGGGAGCTCGAGGCGGTCTTCGAACGCGTGAAACGCGAATGGGGACGCCTCGACATCCTGGTGCATTCGATCGCCTGGGCGCCGAAGGACGATCTGCAGGGCGGCCTGCTGGACAGCAGCGCGGACGGGTTCGCGAAGGCCATGGACATCTCGTGTCATTCGTTCGTCCGCATGGCGAAGCTGGCCGCACCCCTCATGACCGAGGGCGGCACCATGTTCGCGATGAGCTATCTCGGCGCCACTCGCGTCGTGCCGAACTACAACCTGATGGGCCCGGTCAAGGCAGCGCTCGAGGCTTCGTGCCGCTACCTGGCGCATGAGCTCGGACCGCGCCGCATCCGCGTGCATCCGATCTCGCCCGGACCACTCAAGACCCGTGCGGCGTCGGGCCTGAAGGACTTCGATCTGCTGCTCAACGAAGCATCGCAACGCGCTCCGGTAGGCGAGCTCGTCGACATCATGGACGTCGGTTTCGCCTGCGCCTACCTTGCCACGCCGTACGCCCGCCGCATGACCGGCGCCACGCTGTACGTGGACGGCGGCATGAACATCATGGCGTGAAGGCCGATCCGCCTGACGCCGTCGAAAGGAGAACGTCATGACCACACCGAACGAGAAACTGAATCGCAGCACGGTGCTCGCGTCCAAGGTCGGGCAGGTCTTCCGGCGTCGGGCCCAGCTCGCCCAGGAGCGCCTCGCGACCCGCCTGAAGGAAGCGACCGAGCGCCAGGTGAGCGCCGTCGCGGCGCTGAACCCGTGGCAGATCGGCTCGCAATGGGCCGACTACGCCGCGGACTTCTCGCAGCGGGCGATCCTGTTCTGGGACACGCTGCGCCAGCGCGGCAATGCCTACGTGGAACACACCCAGGCCGGGTTGCCGCCGGTACTGCACTTCGCCACCGAACCGGTGCTGGATGGCCGCAAGCTGGAGCGCCCGGTCAACTACGCGCTCCTGCGCATCGTGCCGCCGCAGGGCGTGACGATCGACCCGACCCGGCGGCCCTACGTGATCATCGACCCGCGGGCGGGTCATGGGCCGGGCATCGGCGGGTTCAAGGACGATTCGCAGGTCGGCGTGGCGCTGCGCGACGGCCATCCGGTGTACTTCGTGGTGTTCTATCCGGAACCGGAACCGGGTCAGACGCTCCTCGACGTGTGCGCGGCCGAAGCGCAGTTCGTGAAGCGCGTGCGCGAACTTCATCCGAAGAGTCCCAAGCCTGCGATCGTCGGCAACTGCCAGGGCGGCTGGGCGGCGATGATGCTGGCAGCGGCGAATCCGGACGACACCGGCCCCATCGTGATCAACGGTGCGCCCATGTCGTACTGGGGCGGCGCGTGGAGCGATGGCGAGGGCGACAATCCCATGCGCTACGCCGGCGGCCTGCTCGGCGGCACCTGGCTCGCGTCGCTCACGTCCGACATGGCGGGCGGCAAGTTCGACGGCGCCTGGCTGGTCCAGAACTTCGAGAACCTGAATCCCGCCAACACGTTCTGGGACAAGTACTACCACCTGTTCGCCAACGTCGACACCGAGCCGCCGCGCTTCCTCGAGTTCGAGCGCTGGTGGGGCGGCTTCTATCTGATGAACCGCGAAGAGATCGAGTGGATCACGCGCAATCTCTTCGTCGGCAACCGGCTCTGGTCGGGTACCGTGGCGACCGGGGCCGGCAAGGGATTCGATCTGCGGGAGATCCGTTCGCCGATCGTGCTGTTCGCTTCCATGGGCGACAACATCACACCGCCGCAGCAGGCGTTCAACTGGGTCGCGGACGTGTACGGTTCCACCGAGGAGATCAAGGCGCGCGGGCAGGTGATCGTCGGCCTGCTGCACGCGGACATCGGCCACCTCGGCATCTTCGTCTCGGGCAAGGTGGCGAAGAAGGAGCATGCGCAGATCGTCTCGGTGCTGAAATCGATCGAGGCGCTGCCCCCGGGCCTGTACGGCATGCAGATCACCGAGGAAAAGCGCGGCGACGGGGCCGCGGAGTACTCGGTGCAGTTCGTGGAAAGGCGCCTGGAAGACATCACTGCCCGACTCAATCGCTTCGAACGCGCCGACGAGAAGCCGTTCGAGGCGGTCACGGCCATCTCGGATTTCAATCAGCGCGCCTACGAACTCTTCGCTCAACCGCTGGTGCAGGCCATCGCGACCGAGGCCGGTGGCCAGCTGCAGCGGACCTTCCATCCGCTGCGCTTCTCCCGCTGGTCGGTGTCGGACCTGAACCCGTGGTTCGCCTGGCTCGCGCCGACGGCGGAGAAGGTCCGATCGGAACGCCGTGCCGTGTCGGCGGACCAGCCTCTGCGACAGTCGGAGCGGGCGATGTCGGAATGGGTGAGCGCCTCGCTCGACTACTATCGCGACCTGCGCGATGCCGTGAGCGAAGCACTGTTCTTCGAAACCTATGGCAACCTCTTCTCGCTCTACCTGGCGGACCGCCCCGACATCGGAGCCGATCGCGCGGCGGATTCGGGCGCGGTGCCGGCGCAATCGATCATCCGGAAGGCATTGGCCTCGATCGAGGAAGGTGGTTACGCGGCGGCATTGGCGCGCACCGCATGCCTGCTCGCGCGCAAGGGTGAGCCGTTGCCGCTGGAGCGGGTCGCACTGCGCAAGCAGCTGTTCGAGGAATACCGGGATTTGATGCCGGCACTGTCACCGGACGCGCTGCGCCGCGAACGCGGCCTCCAGGAAATCATCGTGCAGCAGGATCCCGAGCGCGCGCTCGCCACGCTGCCGACGCTGCTGGCGGCGCAGGAGGACCGCGCACGCTTCGCCGAACTGTTCCACCGCCTGCTGCACGACGAACGCATCGCCGCCGATGCTCCCAACGCGGAGCAGCTCGCCATGCTCGAACGCATCCGTTCCACGCTCGGGTTGACCGTCGCCGCCCCGCGCCCTCGCCGTCCGACCGGTTCGAACGCGTCGCGGCGACCGGCCCACTGAGGCCCCGCCCCATGCCGACCTTCGCCAACAAGACTTTCGACGAGATCGAGGTAGGTGCCTCGGTCAGCGTCACACGCCCCCTGTCCCTCAACGAAGTCGAAGCGCTCGCGCTGGTATCGGGCGACATGGACGCGTTCCACCTCGCCGACGAGGCACCGAATCCGCCGGACGGCGTGGTCGCGAAAGCAGTCGGAGCGGAGGCGCTGATCTCGGCGCTCATCGCGCGCCAGCTGCCGGGCCCGGGATCCACCATCGTGGCGCACGAGTTCCGCTTCGAAGGTCAGGTGGGCGTGGGCGAAACGCTCGACGTGACCGTCACCGCCCGCGAGAAGCGGCCGGATAGTGGCCTGGTCCTGTTCGAATGCCGGGTGCGCTCGGGCGGCCTGGATCTCGTGGCAGGTACGGTGCTGGTGCGCGCGCCGACCAAACGCCTCACGTACACCGACATCGCCACGCCGCAGTTCCTCCTGCGGCGCAACGATGCGTTCGCCAAGCTGCTGCGTGCGGTCGAGGGGCTGCCGCCGGCGGTCACTGCGGTCGTGCACCCCTGCGACCGCGATTCGCTGCTCGGCCCCATCGAGGCCGCGCGGCGTGGACTCATCGTACCGCTACTCGTCGGCCCGGAGGCGAAGATCCGCGCGGTCGCCCAGACCGAGGGGGTCGATCTGTCGCCCTACCGGATCGTCCCCACGGAGCACAGCCACGCCGCCGCCCTGCAGGCCGTCGCGATGGCCCGGGCCGGCGAGGTCGAGGCGCTGATGAAGGGGAGCCTGCACACCGACGAACTGATGGCCGCCGTCGTGCCCTCCGCCACCGGCATCCGCACGGCGCGACGGGTGAGCCACGTGTTCGTCCTCGACGTACCCGCTTATCCGCGCCCGTTGTTCGTCACCGACGCCGCGATCAACATCTACCCGACGCTGGAGGACAAGGCCGACATCGTCCAGAACGCGATCGAACTGGCCCACATCCTCGGCATCGAAGCCCCGCGCGTGGCCTTGCTGTCCGCCATGGAGACCGTGAACCCGAAGGTGCAGTCGACCCTGGATGCCGCGGCACTGTGCAAGATGTCCGACCGCGGCCAGATTACCGGCGGCGTGCTTGACGGCCCACTTGCCTTCGACAATGCCATCAGCGAGGAAGCTGCCCGCACCAAGAAGATCGTCTCGCCCGTCGCCGGCCGCGCCGACATCCTGGTGGTGCCGGACCTCGAGGCCGGCAACATGGTGGCGAAGCAGCTCCAGTACTTCGCCGGCGCCGACAGTGCCGGCATCGTTCTCGGCACGCGCGTCCCGATCGTGCTGACCAGCCGCGCGGACAGCGTGCGCACGCGGCTCGCGTCGACGGCCGTGATGCTGCGCGTCGCCGACGCGAAGCGCCGGACCGGCAAGGTACCGGCCATGTGATCGCAACCGAAGCCCCGCTCCGGACGGCCCCCGGGTCTCCGGCGGACTTTCCGTCGTCGCCACAGGAGTGATCCCTGCCATGAGCGCTTCGAAGGAATCCCTCGCCCCGCGCGAGCTGCGCACGACGGTGCATCGCATGCTGTGGAAGCGGATCGCCGCCGTGGCCGTCGTCATCGCGCTCGGTGTCGGCGTCGCTACCTACCTCCATGCCGAGCGATCCTTCGAACGGCTGGTCGCGGGGGCCGCCGACGAGGAACTCGCGCGGCTCTCGGCACGAGCAGCCGAGATCGCCGCGACCCGCAACGTCACGCCGACCGATGCCTTCGGCGCAGCGCTGGATGAACGGCTGCAGATGCGCATCCATCGCTCCTTCGGCCGCTTCGTGCACGCGCGCATCTTCGCACCGGGCGCCGACATGATCCGGGAGATCTCCGACCCCGGATTTCCGCTGGCTCCGGCCGTGACCGCGGATCGCGCATTGCGGGCGCGGGACAACGGCGAGCAGACGACCACGACACAGAGCCTGCGCTCGGACGGCAGACCGCTGGTCAGGGTGCTGGCACCGTTGCGCGACAGCGGCGGCATGATCCGCGGCGAAGTCGAACTGATCTTCGCGGCGGCACCGACGACGGTGACCGAGGCGCGCCGGCAGACGCTCGCGTTGACGGGCGGTGCGATCGCCATCGTTCTCCTCACGGCAGGACTGATCTACCCCGTGGTGGTGCGGCTGCTGGACCGGCTCGCCGAATCCTCCGCGCGACTGCTGGATGCCAATCTGTCAGCTCTCGCGCTGCTCGGTGCAGCGATCGCGAAACGCGACAGCGACACCGACGCGCACAACTACCGCGTCACGCTGTATGCCCTGCATCTGGGCGAAGCGGTCGGTCTCACCATCCGAGGGATGCAGGTGCTGCTCAAGGGCGCGTTCCTGCACGATGTCGGCAAGATCGGCATCCGCGACACCGTGCTGCTCAAGCCGGCGCGCCTGACCGAGGCCGAGTTCAGCGTGATGCGCACCCACGTCGACCACGGCGTCGAGATGGTCTCGCGCTCGCCGTGGCTCGCCGATGCGGCCGAGGTGGTGGGCTCGCACCACGAGAAGTTCGACGGCAGCGGCTATCCGAAGGCGTTGCGCGGCGACGCGATCCCGATCACCGCCCGCATCTTCGCCATCGTCGACGTGTTCGACGCGCTCACGTCGCGCCGGCCCTACAAGGAAGCGCTTTCCTTCGACGAGACCCTGACCGTCCTGGGACAGGGCCGCGAAACCCACTTCGACGGACGGATACTCGATGCCTTCGTGCGGATCGCGCCCGGACTCTTCCAGCGCTACGGCGGGCGGGAGGACGAAGGCATCCGCGAGGAAGTGCGGCAGTTGTCCGGCCGCTACTTCCCGGTGGAGGCGCCGCTCATCTGAAGGCGGCGCCCGCCCGCACGGGTCAGAAGCGGAAGAAGACGCTCACCATGCCGACATCCACGGTGTCCACCTTGTTGAGATCGATGCGCTCGTACTCCGCACGCACGCCGAGCCGCCAGAAGCGGAACCCCACGCCCACGCCATAGATCGGCGCTGTCCCGGTGTTGCCGGTGGTCGCCCCGGCGAAGGTCTTGTCCAGGTCGTAGTGCATGACACCGACCTTGCCGAAGATGTCGAAGCCCAGGATCGGGAAGATCGCGAGCACCGAAGCGTCCGCTCCCTTGATCGTGTAGCGCGCCGCGGTGCCTTTCACCGTCCCTTCGGCGTCGCCCAGATCGCGATAGCCGATCTCACCGGCGAAATCCAGGATCGGAATCGCCCCCAACCGATAACCCCCGAAAATGCGCCCGGGCGTGCTGCGTTCGTCGAACCGCGCACCGCCGAGCTCCGAGGGGTTGTCCTTGATCTGGGCCTGGCCGGTACCGACACCGACGTAGAACCCCTGATCGGCGGCTTGCGCGGAAGCGGCCGCGAGCGCCAGCGCACCCGCACAAAGGACTGCCAGACGATTCATCGTACCCATTGATTTCTCCTTCCATCATTCATCTTTCTTGCGAACGAGCGGCGCGGACACCGGGCACGGCGACAGCAACCCGTTACCGCCATTGATCCACCCAGCGCACCTCGGCACTCTCGCCGGGCTCGCTGAGGACCGTATCCGGGATCCGCACTGCGATCACGTTATCCGAAATCCGGACGGCGTCCACTTCTTGGCCGCGGGTCCGGCATACGGTTCGCGCCGCCTGCCCCTCGCGGCGCTGCGCTTCGCAATCGAGCTCGCCGCGGGCCGAACGGACCTTGAAGCTCTCCAGCGCCGGAAAGTCGTGGAAGCGGAACAGCACCGACTGCGGGCCGCTCCGCGGGACCTTCACCTCCACGCCCCCGATGCCGCGCCCGCGCCGCACGTCGACCACCGTGGTGTCGCCTTCGCGGTGCACCTCGATGCCGTCATCCCTGACCGACACCGGCTGCGCCCTTGGCGGTTCGGCCACCGGTGCCGGCGCGGCAGGAGCCACCAGCGCCGCGGTTGTTGCGGTTGCCGGGGCCGCCTTGTCGTCGCGCGTCCCCGGCTTGGGACCGAGCGGATCGGCGGCATCCACCCAGCCGCCGCCGAGAGCCTTGTAGACGTTGATCAGCTCCGCGTAGCGTTGCGCCAGGGCCCCCACCGCGCTCAGCTCCGCGGCGAACAGTTCGTTCTCGGCGTAGATCACTTCGAGGTAACTCGAGACACCGCCGTCGAAACGGGCGTGGGACAGCCGGGCGTACGTGCGCAGCGCTTCCACGCGCTTCACCAGAGCGTCGAGCTCCTCGGTGCGCTTCTTCACGCCGATCAAGGCATCATTGGTCTCGCGGAACGCGTTGAGCACCACCTGCTGATAGAACGCGAGCGATTCTTCGCGGGCCGCTTCCGCGGTCTTCACCTGACCTTCGATGCGGCCGAAGGTGAAGATCGGTCCGACCAGCGACGCGCCGAGCGAGCCGGCGGTAGAGGAACCGTGCGCGAAGTTGTCGAGCGAAGTACTGGTGAAGCCCAACGCGCCGGTCAGGGACAACGTCGGGTAGTACTGTGCCTTGGCGGCGCCGATGTCGGCATTGGCCGACCGCAGCAGTTGCTCCGCCTGCAGGATGTCCGGACGCCGCTCGAGCAGCGACGAAGGCAGATCCCCCGGCACGGGCGGCAGGCTCAACTGATCGATGGTCTTGCCGCGGGGGATCGCACCCGGATTGCGCCCGAGCAGGATCGACAGCAGGTTCTCCTGCAACGAGATCTGCCGCTCCAGCGACGGGATGGCGGCCAGGGCCTGTTGATACTGCGACTGCACCTGGGCCAGCTCGACTTCGGAGATGACGCCCCCGTAAAAGCGCAGCTCGAACAGTTTCTGGGTCTCTTCGAAGTTCTTCGCCGTGATCTGCGCGATCTCGAGCTGCCGATCGAGGCCGCGCAGGGCAACGTAGCCGGTGGTGACGCCGGCCACCACCGACAGCACCACGCCGCGGCGCCCCTGCTCGCTCGCGTACACCTGCGCCTGCGACGATTCCGCCAGGCGTCGCACGAGGCCGAACAGGTCGATCTGCCATGAGGCCCCGAGCGCCGCGGTGTACAGGTCGTAGTCGCGGTTCGCCCCGGGCGACAACGGCGGCTGACCGTTCTCGCTGAGCCGGTTGGTGGTGGCACCGCCGTTGTAGTTGAACTGCGGATAGAACTGCGAACGGGTGGTGCGCAACGCGCCGAGGAACTGGTCGACGCGGGCCGCGGCCTGGCGCAGATCGAGGTTCGCCTGCAGCGCCGTCGTGATGAGTTCGTTCAGGGCCGGGTCGTCGAACCGCTCCCACCAGCGCAGATTGGCGATCTCGGCGGCCTGGGGCGGTTCCACCCGCCATGCGGCCGGGGCATCGGTCTTCGGGCGCTGCCAATCGGGCCCCACTGTGCAACCGGCGAGCAGTACGGCGACGAGTGCCGCGACTGGAACCCGTCCCATGCACACCGGCTTCATGCACCGTGCTCCGTCGGACGAGCAGCCACTTTGCTGGCGCCACCCATGCGCTGGCTCAGCGACTCCAGCAGCCAGAAGAACACCGGTGCGAAGAACACCGCGATCATGGTGGAGAACACGATGCCGCCGATCACGCCGGTGCCGATCGCGCGCAGGCTGTTGGCGCCGGGCCCGGAGGCAATCGCAAGCGGCACGCAGCCGAGGCCGAAGGCGAGCGAGGTCATGACGATGGCCCGCAGTCGCAATCCGGCTGCTTCGATGGCAGCCTGCCGGACGGCCATGCCCTGATGCACGCGCTCCAGCGCGAACTCGCAGATCAGGATCGCGTTCTTCGCGGACAGACCCACCAGCGTCACCAGGCCCACCTGGAAGTACACATCGTTCTCCAGTCCGCGCACCCAGGTGAACAGCAATGCGCCCAGGATGGCGATCGGCACCGTGAGCACCACCGCGATCGGCACGGTCCATTTCTCGAACTGGGCCGACAGCAGCAGGAACACGACGACCAGGCCGGCGATGAACGCGATCGACGACGTGCTGCCCGACTGCTTCTCCTGCAGCGCCTGGCCGGCCCACGCATAGGAGAAATCGCCGGGGAGCGTAGCGCGCGCCACCGCTTCCATCGCAGCGAGCGCCTGGCCCGAACTGAATCCGGGCGCGGGACTGCCGGTGATCTTCACCGCCGGAAACCCGTTGAAGCGCTCCATCAGCTTCGGCGCGGCGGCGTAGCGGGTGCGGATCAACGCCGAGAGCGGCACCATGCCGCCGCTGCGGGATCGCACGTACACCTTGTCGAAGTCGCGCGGATCGCTGCGATACTGGGCGTCGGCCTGCATCACCACCCACCACACGCGCGAGAACTGCGAGAACTGGCCGGCGACGCTGGAGCCGAAGAAGCTCTGCATGGTCTGAAACGCGTCCTGTACCGCGACGCCGAGCACTTCGGCCTTGCTGCGATCCAGTTCGACGAAGAGCTGCTGGGTGGCGCCGCGGAACGTCGACGAGACACCCGTCAGTTCCGGCCGCTGGCGCGCCGCGGCCATGAACGCCTGTATTGCTGCGCTGGTCGCGCGCGTGTCGCCGGCACCACGATTCTGGATGTAGAACTCGAAGCCGCCGGTGGTTCCCAGACCCGGGATCGACGGTGGATTGATGGCGAACACGAAGCCTTCCTGCAACGCCGCGAACTGCGCGTTGAGGCGTGGCAGCACGGCGAACGACAGCAGCGACGGATCCTTGCGCTCGTCGAACGGCTTCAACGACGGGAAGACAATCGCCGCGTTGTTGCGGAAGGTGCCGTCGATCATGCTGTAGCCGTTCACCACGGCGATGTCCTGGATCGCCTTCTCGCCCTCGAGAATCTTCTCGATGCGTTCCACCAGCTTCCCGACATAGCTCTGGCTCGCGGCGTCGGGGGTCTCGATGACGATGAAGAAGTAGCCCTGGTCCTCTTCCGGCACGAAGCTGCCCGGCAGGATCCGGAACATGAACAGGATGCCGGCGATCACGCCGCCGAAGGCGAGCAGCACGATGGGCCAACCCTGGATCATGCGGGCGACTATGCCCACGTAGCCGTTGGTCAGCTTCTGGAAGCTGTTCTCGAACCAGCGGAAGAAGCCGCGCTTCTCGCCGTGATGGGCCCGGATGATGATGGCGGCGAGTGCCGGCGACAGCGTGAGTGCCATCAGGCCCGAGATCACCACCGAGATCGCGATGGTGATCGCGAACTGCTTGTAGAGCGTGCCGGTGACGCCGCCCAGGAAGGCGACCGGCAGGAACACCGCCACCAGCACCAGCACGATGGAGATCAGCGCACCGGCGATCTCGGTCATGGCCTGCTTCGAGGCTTCCAGCGCGGACAGGCCGTGCTTGGTCATGTTGACCTCGACGTTCTCCACCACGACGATGGCGTCGTCCACCACCAGGCCGATCGCCAGGATCATGCCGAACATGGTGAGCATGTTCACCGAGAACCCGAGCAGGTGCATGCCGATGAAGGTGCCGATGATCGACACCGGCACGGCGAGGATCGGGATGAGAGTGGCCCGCAGCGACTGCAGGAACAGGAACACCACGAGGATCACCAGCACCACCGCCTCGAAGAAGGTGTGGACCACCTTGTCGATGGAGTTCAGCGTGAAGAGACTGGTGTCGAGCGTCACCTTGTAGTCGAGGCCGGTGGGGAACTGCTTCTTGAGTTCCTCCATGCGGGCGCGCACGGCCTTCGCGGTTTCCACGGCGTTCGCACCGGGCTGCTGGTAGATGCCGATGGTGGTGGCGGTCTTGCCGTTCATGCGGCTCGCGATGGAGTAGTCGCGCTTCGCGAGTTCCACCCGGCCGATGTCCTTCAGGCGCACGATGGCCGCGCCCTCCTTAGCTGCGCGGACGATGATCTCCTCGAACTCCTCGGGTCGTGTGAGGAGCCCCTGCGCGGTGACCACGAAGGTCTGCTGCACGCTCTTGTCCGCGGGCTGCGCGCCGATCTGGCCGATGCCGAAGGTCTGGTTCTGGCTCTGGATCGCGGCCGCCACGTCCTGCACCGAGATGCCGAGTTGCGCCAGCCGGTCGGGCCGCAGCCAGACCCGCATAGCGATGTCGGGCAGACCGAACACCGATGCGCGGTTCGCACCCGGCACCCGCTTCAGTTCCTCCAGCACGTACAGGTTGGTGTAGTTGTCGATATACGTGGCGTCGTAGCGATCGTCGGGCGAGAAGACCGACAGGATCATCATGATGCTGGAGGACTTCTTCTCCACCGTGACGCCCTGCTGCGAGACCACCTGCGGAATCAGGGGCAGCGCCTGGCTCACGCGGTTCTGCACGTTCACCTGGTTGATGTCCGGATCGCTGCCCGGCCTGAACACCACGTTGATGGTGACGTTGCCGCTCGAGGAACTGACCGAGTTGAAGTACAGCAGATTGTCCACGCCGTTGATCTGCGTCTCGATCGGCGCGGCCACCGTGTTGGCGATCACCTCCGCCGTGGCACCGGGGTAGCGTGCCTCGACACTCACCTGCGGCGGTGCCAGCTCCGGGTACTGTTCGATGGGCGAGACCAGCATCGACACCGCCCCGCCCAGCAGGATCAGGATCGAGATGACCGACGACAGGATCGGCCGGTCGATGAAGAAATGGGTGAACATGCGCGGGACCCGGCTACTTCGGCGCGCCGGCGGGCGCTGCGGGCTTGCCGCCCGCGGGTGCGATCTGCACCGGCTTGCCCGGCACCACCTTCAGCACGCCATCGGTCACCACCCGGTCACCGGGCTTCAGCCCCGCGGCGATCACGATGTCCTTCTCGCCCTGGTAGTCGCCGACCACCACCGGGCGTATCTCCGCGGTCCCGTCCTGCTTGACGACGTAGACCAGATGGCCGTTCGGGCCCTGCTGCACCGCAAGCTGCGGGACGACGATGGCATTCGGCCGCATCGCGCCGCGCACGTTCGCCGTGACGAACATGCCGGGGCGCAGATCCTTGGCCGGATTGGGCACCACTGCACGCACCAGGAACGATCCGGTGTCCTGGCTGAACGACGGGTCGGCGAAGTTGATGCGACCTCGGTTCGGATAGGTCTTCCCGTCGGGCATGACGAGCTCCACTTCGTAGTCGCCTTCCTTCGGCATCTCAACCTGGCCCGAAGCGGCGAGGTCGCGCATCCGCGCCACCTGGTTCTGCGAGACGCTGAAGCTGACCCAGATGGGGTCGATGGCGGCCACGTAGGTGAGGCGCGCATTGTCCGACATGGCGTTGATGTAGGCGCCCTGGCGCTGCTCGGAACGGCTGGCGAGCCCGGTCACCGGACTGCGGATGGTGGTGTAGCTCAGGTTGAGCTCCGTTTCCTTCACCTTGGCCTGGGCCGAGTACACCGCCGCCTTCGCGCCGTCGTACTCGCCCTGCGCGCGGTCGAGGTCGGCGCGGGATACCGCGTTGACCTCGGCGAGCGGCTTGATCCGGCCCAGGTTCGCGGTGGCGGTCGACAGCCGCGCCTGCTGCGCCTGCAGCTCGCCGCGTGCCGCATCGAGCTGCGCCTGGAACGGCTTCGGATCGATCTGGAAGAGCACCTGGCCCTCTTTCACGAGTTCGCCTTCCCGGTACGCGATGCGGTCGAGGAATCCGGACACGCGCGCGACGATGTCCACCTGGCGCGAGCTCTCGGTCTGCGCGACGAAGGTGGGGACGTAGGGAATGGCCACCGTCTCCACGGTGAGCACGCTCACCGGCGGAGCGGCATGGGGCGCGGCGGGCTTCTCCTTCTCGCAACCGGCAACGGCCAGTGCCACGAGCAGCGCCGCCACGCGCCAAGGATGATTCGAGACGACGTTCAAGATGCCTCCCCGCTCGTGATGACGCTCGATCGGAGGCATGTTAGTCGTAAACACCACCCCCGCTGAATTGCACTTTGGTGAAGCCTCGTGGCATCCGGATGTCACCCCGGTTTGCCTGGCGAAAAAGCGGCTACAGGTAGCGTTCCCCCTGCGCGAGCCGGCTCACCTCGGGCGGAAGCTCGCTGCGCGGACACCGCACGACGGCGATCACGGCCTTGAACTCGGCGCCGATGGCGAGCTCGGTCAGGGTGAGATCGTTGACGGGTCCGGCGGCATCGTCCTCCACCTTGACGCCCAGGCGCGTCACCTTGAGCGGCGTCGCGACGAGTTGCACGTGTTGTTCCGGATGTTCGAACACTGCGTGCACGTGGTCGATGTAGCCGTCCAGCGTCGCGAGGCTGGCCTTGGCATCGATGTAGCCTCCGACGGTGCTCTCGAGTTCGGCCTCGGTCTGCTTGATCTGCTGCGCGACCGCCGCCGGATCGGACACGAGGCTTTCCATGCCGTCGGCGGCCAGCCTCAGCATGCGCAGCCGCGCACCGAGGTAGGCCTTGCGTTCCTGCAGCTCGGTCGCCTTCATGTCCACGGCGATGATGCGCCCCAGCGTCTCCTGGGCGAGGCGCTGCATGATGCGACGGCCGACTTCCACGCGCGTCGCTGCCGGCGTGGCGCCCGGTGCGATCAGCCGGTGATCGGAGAAGCTCACCGTCACCTGCGGCACGTCGTGCCGTACGGTATCGCCCTGCAGCTGAGGCGCGAAGACCGTGCGTTCGACCCTGCGCATGCCGAGCAGCCCGAATGCTTCGGCCACTTCGCGATTGACCGGGTCGGCGAAGAACGCGCGCAGCTCGCGGCTGCGTCCCAGGCATTCGGGCACGTCGTCCGCCGTGGCGAAGAACGCATTCACGTGCGGATCGCTGCTCCAGGCTGCCCGGGTGAGCAGAAGGGGCTCCAGTGGGACGCTCGCGAGCGCGCGCAGGTGCTCGATGGTACGACGCACGCAGGCGTCCAGCTTCTGCTGATAGCGCGCCCGGTGCCGGATGCGCGGCTCCACCGCCTCGACGATCGCTTCGATCAACTCCGCAACCAACGGCGCGTCGGCCGACCCGGCCGCGGACGCCTGCTTACCGCCGAACAGGGCCGCCGCCAGGCGCTCGAACATGGCCGCATCAGGCAGCGTGGCGATGCCGCCGCGCTACTTCCAGTCCATGTTCGGCACCCACGCGCGCAGTTCGCGGCCCTGGTGCATGCGTCCCTGGATGCGCTGCGCCAGGGTTTCGGCCTGACCGCGCGTCATCTCCATCTCGATTACCGCGGAGGGCGCCCCGCCTTCGCGCACCAGGGTGATGCGGTCGACCGGAGCGAACGCCCGCAGGGTGTCGCGTATGCCCTCTTCGGATACATCGTCTGGCAGGTTGCCGATCACGATGCGCATTGCTTCTCCCTTGTCTTGCCGCTCCGAGCGTCAGAATCGCTCCGGGACGTACTTGTACTGGTAGCCGGGTTCCTGGTAGCCGTTCGCCTGCTGGCGCTTGGGGAGCTTCACCTTCTCCCGCGGCAGATCCTTGCAGGGGATGCGCGACAGGATGTGGCTGATGATGTTGAGCCGCACGCGCCGCTTGTTCTCGGACCTCGCCACGAACCAGGGCGCAAAACCGGTGTCGGTCGCGGCGAACATGTCGTCGCGTGCCCGCGAATAGTCGTACCAGCGGCTGTAGGACTTCAAGTCCATGGGCGAGAGCTTCCAGATCTTGCGGCCGTCGTTGATGCGCGACTCGAGCCGGCGGGTCTGCTCCTCGGCGCTCACCTCGAGCCAGTACTTGAGGAGAATCACGCCGGAGTCCACGATCGCCTTCTCGACCAGCGGTACGGCACCGAGGAACCGCTTCGCCTGTTCGTCGGTGCAGAAGCCCATCACGCGCTCCACGCCGGCGCGGTTGTACCAACTCCGGTCGAAGATGACGATCTCGCCGGCTGCCGGCAGGTGCGGCACGTAGCGCTGCAGGTACATCTGGCTCTTCTCGCGCTCGGTCGGCGCGGGCAACGCGACCACGCGGAACACGCGCGGGCTCACGCGCTCGGTGATGGCCTTGATGGTGCCGCCCTTGCCCGCGCCGTCGCGCCCTTCGAATACGATGCATACCTTGAGACCCTTGTGCTGCACCCACTGCTGGAGCTTCACGAGCTCCACGTGCAGCCTCTCGAGTGCCGCATCGTAGTCCTTGCGGGCCAGCTTGCCGTCATCCTTCGATGGAGCCGCGCCCTGCTTGCGCTCCTGTGGTGACTTCTTCTCCTCTCTGGCTGCCATGGCCTCCCCCTCTGCCGGCCCTGCGTCGCGCGGCACCGGCGACGCGAACCGGATCGTTCAGAACTTGAAGCCGATATCGAACCGCCCGATGACGAAGCTCGGCGTCCCGCTCGCGGCGCCGATCGTGAGCCATTGCTGCTGCACGCCGCCCCGCAGGAAGAATCCCGGCGCCACGTCCCAGCGCAGGCCGGCACCGATGGCGTAGGTCCAGTCGGTGGACGTCTTGGTGTAGGTCACCGCGCCGCACACGTAGCCATACCAGGGATACCACCAGCAACCGTTAGTGATCCCGGCCGGAATCCCGGTGTCGATGTAGGTGAGGCCGATGGCACCCGTCACGTACGGTGTGAACGGACGGTCGAGGAAGTGGTAGGTCCCGTTCACCATCAGGGACCCCGTGTATGCAGTGCCGGACACGTTTTGCGCCGCGCCGCCGCCTGCCGGCGTCGCGGAGCCGCTGTAGTTGAGATTGTTCCAGGCGAAATCGATCCCGGCAGCCTTGCGCTCGTCGAAGTTGTACGCGAAGCCGAAGCCGAAACCGGTCGACGAGTTGACCTGCGCTCGAGCGCCGTTGTCGAACGAGATCGTCTCCGAACCGGTGAAGCGCCCTTGCAGGGTCGCCTCCCAGCGTTCCGCTCGATCCCGATCGGCAGCCCCTACGATGGCAGGCATGACCGACGCCGCGAGCGCGATGAAACCAGTACCGACCGCACGAATCGACACCATGGATCCACCCCCTTTCACGATCGTCCGTTCAGATCACGGCACCTTGCCGGCACCACGCTGACGATTCATTGGAACAGCCTGTACGGCGCGCGGCCTTGACCTGGATCAACCGGCTTTGAACGCGCGCCACCGTTGACCGATTGTGGTCTCGCGCCGAGGTAACCGCATTGATAGTTCGCGACACCCGCCGCCGCAACGGGGGCTAGTACATGAGCTGCACACGGCCCTGGAGGATCTGCAGGTTGCCCGGCGTCGGACCGCCTTCGATGACCGCGTAGTTGTAGTTCAACTGCCAGCGCAGGTATCGGTTCCACCACCAGTTGAGACCGAGGGTCGCTTCCGAAGCGCGGCCGCCGTCGGCGATGCCGCTGGAGAGGTCGAGGTACGACAGGCGCAGTCCGAGCTGCCACGCACCCCAGGTCTTCTGCTTCATGGAAAAGTCGTGCGCGGGGATCACACGCTCGGGCACGCCCACCGCCTTGTTGTAGCCCGACTCTTCGCCGGTCAGCATCCAGCTGGTCGAGACGTAGGCCCCGGTAAGGTAGCTCTGGCGGTCGTCGGCCTTCACGCGGTTCACCATCGCTTCGGCCTGCACCGTGAACGGACCGCTCAGCCATACGAGTTCGGTGCCGACGAACGAGGCGCCGCGGGAGCGGAGGTTTCCGGTGTCCAGCAGGTAGGGCGCGATGAAACTCTCCGGGCGTGCGCGGTAGCGGACTTCGGAGTCGGAGGCGATGGTGAGCGAGGCGCTGACTCCCAGGTGCAGCAGGCGCCGTCCGCCCTTGCGCTCTTCGTCGATCACCGGGGTGCCGGTCAGCCGCACCGTCGGGCGCAGCAGCGACTGGGTCTCGTCGCCAAAGTTGAGGCCGGGGTTGGCTCCGACCGAATACAGGCCCAGCGTCATGGAGCCGCGATCGCCCCAGAGCTGCCGGTCGGTGGTGACGCCCATGCGATTGCCGGGTGCGAAGGCCAACACCGGCAGCGCCGGTTCCATGAACGTCGTGCCGCCGAATGGCAGGACGTTCTCGAGGGTCTGTTGCACCGTGAGATAGCCGAAGTTCACATTGCCGAAATGTTTCACTTCGCTCCAGCGGATGTTCGCCTGGTGCAGATACGGATTGTTGTCGATGACGCCGAGTTGCACCGCGTAGGAGGTCGTCGGACTCCAGTTGCCGGTGGTGTAGAAGCGCAGAGTGCGCAGCACCGCATCGGCCGGAATGGGCGCGAGACCGTGCGAAGTCTCGAAGCCGCCGGCATCGACAGAGGCCCGGATGCCGATCCGGCCGGTCACGCGGACTTCCTCGCGCACCAGCGTCTCGTCGTTGTAGAAGGTGGGAATGACCACCGGCTGCACGATCTGATAGCGCAGCCCCTGATCGACCCAGAGCCGCAGCAGGTCCTCGCGCGTCTCCCGCGGCGGCGTGGAAGGCGGGGCTTCCTTCTCGGGCGGCAGCTCCGAGGCCGTCCGATCGGCCACCGCAGGCGCCTTCCTGTCGTCGGCCGGAGCGGCCGCCACGGCGGCCGGTGCACCCTCCTTCGCGACGGTCTTCTCGATCGAGGAGACCTTCTCGCGCGGCACCGTGATCCGGCCGAGGCCCTCGGAATCGAACACCACCGCCGAGCCCTCTTCGGAAACCACCTTGCCGTTCAGACGCTCGCCGGTCGTAAGCCACAACGTGTCGGCATGAGCAGGCACCGCGAGCAGCAGCCACACCGCCGCAATCGCGCAGCGGCGGAAGGTCACGGTGCCCGAGTCCCACCGGCTCCGCCGGACTTCGTCGTCTCGCGGTGACACCTCCCGACGCTGCCGCCGCCCGGACGCCGCAACCGATCGGGCACCCGGATCATGGTGCAGCCGGTGGAACGGATCTTTTCCTCCGCCGCCCCGAACACGGCACCGGACGGACCGTCCCGCCGATCGGGCACGCAAAGTACTGCCTTGCCGCATGGCGGGCGGAACGGCCGCGGGCCCGTCGGAGAGCTGTCACCTCAGACGTCCGGCCGCGCTTCGAGCCGCCCCGAACGCACGGCCGCCACCAGCGCCGCGTGATCGCGTTCGTTCTGGTCGGCGTAGGCGACGGCGAACGCCGCCATCGCATCTTCGAACGCTGCGCTGGACCCCATGTACGCCGCGAGCATCACGGCGTCACCGGAGCGCTTGTGAGCCCGCGCCAGCGCCCATCCGCACGCCTTGCCGTAGTTCACCAGGTCGACGGGCTTCATGATCTCGACCATGGGCGTCACCTTGGCGTCGCGCAGCTGGCGGATGTAGTAGTCCCGGCCTTCGATCGTGCTGGTGGTCCAGCCGAGGAAGACGTCGGAGGCCGCCTGCATCAACCGCTGCGCGAAGACCACGCGCTCGCCGTGATGGTCGAACGGGGTCCGGCCGCAGTAGGGCTCCAGTACCGACGCGCGGGCCTCCTTGAACTGCAGGAACAGCGGATCGCCGTTGCCCGAAACCATCAGGGCGATCCCGCAGGAGGTGCCGACGCTGCCCACGCCCACCACCTTCATCGCGACGTCCGCCAGGGTGTAGCGGTCGATCAGCATGCGCCGCTCCCGCGGAAGCGATGCGACGTAGGTGGTGATCATCCGCTTAGCGCTTCGATGCACGAGCGCCTGCTGCTTCTGATCGGCGTGGTGGTAGACGAGCGGCGGATTGTCGCGGATGCGCGGCGGCGATCCCGACTGGTACGCGAGCCGGGTGAACTCCTTGAGGTGCGCGCTCTCCTCGGTTGCCTTGCGGATGCGCTTGCGGTTCAAGCGCTTCATCTCCTCGTCGCTGCCGCTCTCGACCAGCTGCTTCAGGTCGATGTACTCGTAGTACGCCTCGAGCACCGGCATCTCGGAATAGCGGACCATGTTCTCGCGGTAGCTGCGCACGGCGTTCCACGCCGCTTCGTGGCCGTCCGCCGCCTTGAAGCCGTTGGCGCGCGCGGCTACCACGAAGCTCGCCGCGAGGCGCCGCACGTCCCATTCCCAGGGCGCCACCGAGGCCTCGTCGAAATCGTTGATGTCGAAGACCAGCTTGCGCTCGGGCGTGGCGAACCCGCCGAAGTTCATGAGATGGCAGTCGCCGCACGCGACGACGTTCATGCCGCTGTCCGCGGTGAACGACAGATCGTGCGCCATGATCGCCGCGGCGCCGCGATAGAAGGCGAACGGATTGGCCATCATGCGCCCGTACCGGATCGGTATGAGGTGTTCGATGCGACCGGCGCTGCTCGCCACCAGGAGATCGATCGCGTCGCCGCGCCGCGGCGATGGCTGCCATTCCGCAATGGCGCGCCGCGGGCTGCGTTCGCGCAGCGCCCGGCCAGCTGCCGCGCGCTCGGCGTGAGGACGGCCGTAGGATTGCTCGGGCAGGTGTGCGACCTTCGCTCGCCGCACCGGTGGTCGTGCAGCCGACTTCGTGGTGGCAGCCATGCGCTTCCTCCCTCGCGTCGATACCGGAGGCGGTGTTATCTCACATCCAGTCGGACAGCGAAATGCCCAGGCCGAAAACGCTCTCGCGATAGTTGTAGTCGATCAGGGACTCGCCGTAGCCGTTGAACAACTGCAGGTAGCCCTTCAGGTTGCGATACAGCGGGAAGCGCCAGTCGAACTGGACCGAGCCCTTGCCGGAGCCGAAGTTCTGTCGGATGACCGCGGCATAGGAATGCCCGCTGTCCGCAGGCCGGTAAAACAGCGTGAGGTCGCCGTGACCGTAGTAGTGCAGGATGTCGGGGTTGTTGTCGACCGCACCCTGGCCGATGTTCTCGTTGAGGCGGTACCAGGGCCGGATCATCGCCACGAAACCGCCGCGCTCCACCGCGAACTGTGCGTACAGCCGGTTCCAGCTGCGCGACTGCGCACCGCCGCGGCCGTTCGACTGGTGCACGAAACCGAAGTTGATGAAGCGCAGCTTGAGACCGAGCAGGTTCCAGTCGGTGTGCAGCAGCGCCATCACCTCGGGTTCGTAGTTGGTCTCGCGAAACGGCGCCGACGGGCTGTACAGCTGCCAGTTCGATTGCTGGGTGTAGGCGGCCCACACGTCGATGCGATCCCGCAGCGCGCCTTCGATGAGCTTGGTCTTGAACGACAGCTGGAACTTGGCCTCGATGTCGCGCAGGTCCGTGGTCGGCGACGGTCCGAGGCTGGGCGACACCGGCGTCTCGTTCGGATTGCCGTTGTAGCTGACCGGCAGGAAGTAGTTCGGCTTGTGGGTGCGGAAGCGCAATACCCCGTAGCGGGTGTCGTCGTCCAGTTCCCACTTGAACCCGAGGCGTGAACCGCCCGCCTCCGCCTTGCTGTCGCCACCGACGAAGTCGCCCGCCTTGGTAGGCTTGTCCTCGGGTATCGGCCGGTCGGCGAGCACCGGCGGCGGCCCCTTGCCCGCACGGCCGGCGGCGCGGTCGTAGCACGCGAGGCGTGCGATGTCGTCTTCGATCGACTTGCAGGACTCGAGTCCCTGTCCGCGGACGGCGACAGAAACCAGCAGCAACGCAACGGCAGATACCAGGTGGAGCACTTTCATCGGACCGAGTGTAACGTCCCGCGGTGTCGCGTTGAAACACACGACGCCGCAGAGGGCGGTGCTAATATCGAATCCAGCGTCGCGGGGAACGGCACACCCGACCATGGTCTGTGGAGGACCTTGCTATGCAGACGTCGTGGACTTCGGTTTCCATACGTGCGTTGATGGTGATCGCGTCGCTGGCGGCAGCGACGACGGTGTTCGCGCAGGGTGCCCCCAAGCCGGCCAAAGAGAACAGCGTCACCGTATACGGTGGGTACCGGTTCGGGGGGACTCTCACCGAGGCAACCACCAACTCCACCATCGATTTGAAGAACGACGGCAGCGTCGCGCTCGCGGTGGACTTCGGGCTGGATCCGCAGACCCAGATCCAGCTCTTCTACAGCCACCAGAACACGGCGCTCACCTCGGGTGCGTTCTCGCCGCAGGTGAACAACATCGATCTCACGCTGCACAACTACCACGTCGGCGGAACGTATTTCATCGACCATGTCGGCCAGGGGCTGTACGTGGTCGGGGGGATGGGTGCGACGACCGCGACCCCCGACCGGGCCGGACTCAATTCCGAGACCTTCTTTTCCCTCAACCTGGGCGTCGGCTGGATGGTGCCGCTCGGCAAGCACGCCGGCCTGCGCTTCGAGGCGCGCGGCTACGGCATCCTGGTCAACAACAACAGCGCGCTCTTCTGCAGCGGCGGCTGCGTCGTATCCATCAAGGGCGACGCGATCTACCAGGGCGAGGCGCTGGTGGGGTTGTCCATCCGGTTCTGAACGGAGCAACCCCACGGCCATGAGCCTGCAGGCACCGGCTCACGAAACGCATCGCTGGCGGCAGATCGCCGTGCTGGTGACGGTGCTCGCGGTTGTCGGCGCACTGTGGTGGATGCTCGCGCTCATGCAGCCGCTGCCGCCGCGCGTAGTCGTGATGAGCACGGGGCCCGAGGGCAGCGCGTTCCCGGGTTTCGCGGAACGCTATCGCGCCGCCTTCGCCCGCGTCGGCATTGACCTGCAGTTGCGTTCAACCGCAGGCAGCGTCGAGAACCTCGCGCTGCTCAAGGATCCCAAGTCGGACGTGAGCGTCGGATTCGTGGAAGGCGGCCTCGCCGATCCGGAACGCGACGGCGACCTGGTTTCGCTCGGCGCACTCTTCTACGAGCCGTTGTGGATCTTCGTGCACTCGACCGAGGAGCGGCCGAAACTCTCCGACTTCGTGACCAAGCGTTTCTCGTCCGGTGCCGAAGGCAGCAGCACGCGCGCGTTCGCGCAGCGCCTGCTCGCGCTGAACGGCATCACCAGCGACGTGCCGCTGCTCGCCTACTCACCTCAAGAGGCGGCCGATCGCCTGCTCGCGGGCGATCTCGCGGGAGCCACGTTCATGACCTCGTGGGACTCGCCGGTGATCCGCCAGCTCTCCGCCGCACCGGAGGTCCGCCTGCTGGGATTCCCGCGCGCGGATGCGTACGTTGCGCTGTATCCATACTTCACCAAGCTCGTGGTGCCCATGGGCGTGGGCAACATGGCGAAGAACCTGCCGCCCACCGACGTGCAGGTGATCGCCACCAAGGCGACCCTGGTGGTGCGCAAGGACCTGCATCCCGCGGTCCAGTATCTCCTGCTCGACGCGGCAACGCAGATCCACGGCGGACCCGGCATCTTCCAGAAGGCCGGGCAGTTCCCGGCGGCCGAGGCGATCGACCTTCCCTTGAGTGACCAAGCCCGCACGTTCTACACCTCCGGGCGTCCGTTCCTGCAGCGCTATCTGCCGTTCTGGCTCGCGGTGCTGGCCGGGCAGCTGCTGGTCCTGCTGATCCCGGTGCTGGGTGTCCTGTATCCGCTCTTGCGCCTGGCACCCGTGCTCTACGCCTGGAGCATGCGCCGGCGCATCTTCCGCCTGTACGGCGAACTCAAGTTTCTCGAAGACGAACTCGAGAAGGGACGGTCCGCGGAGGACCTGCGCCCGCGCCTCGACCGCCTCGAGGAGCGCGCCAACCATATCCACGTGCCGATGGCATTCCGCCAGCTGCAATACATGCTGCGGGACCACATCGGGCTGGTACGCGGTCGACTCGGCTAGGGCCGGTCGACGCGGAACGGGTCCTGCCGCCGCTACTGGTTCAGCAGCTGGATCTTGCCGTCGACGATCTTGATGCGGTCACCGACTCGCAGATCCGATGCGTCGGGCTCCTCCACGCGTGTGAACTGTCCGTCGTTCAGCCGCACGATCACTTCCCAGCTCGACTGCTGCAGTGCCTCGAGCATCTTGTCGCTGCCGTACGCGCCCACGTAGGAACCGGTCTGACCGCTCGCGTTCCAGGTGCCGACGACGACCGGTCCGATCAGCAGCGGCGCACCCGGTCCGGTCTGATAGGCGAGACTCGAGCGCGGGTCGGTGGCCGTGCCGGCACGCGGCACCGGGCGCTCGGTGCGGATCTCGCGGATCGAGCGGATGACACCGCAGTGCTCGCAGGCAGCTGCCGCCTTCGAGACCTCGTCCTTGTCGGCGGCCACGGCGGCGAGTGCCATGAAGCCCACCACGCCGGCACCGAAGTGCACGCGGTTCATTCCGGAATCCGCTGCAGATAGTAGAGCGCGTTCAGCAGCATGCCCGGCTTGCCCAGGGGTCCCAGCCAGCGCTCGTACACTTGCACGATCTCGCCGCTGCGATACACACGAGCGAGGCCCCGGTTGACCGCGAGGCGGAAGTCGGGATCGCCGCGGGGCACCACCAGCGCATAGGGTTCGATCGAGAAATCCTCGTCGACCACGCGATAGGTGCCGGCCTGCGCTGCGTTGAGAGCCAGCCCGATCAGCTTCAGGCGATCGGATGCGAAGCCGTCGGCCTTGCCAGCCTGGACCTGCGCCACACCAGTCTCGGCGCTGTCGACCGCCACCACGGTGGCCGCGACGTTGCGGAGCTTCAGCGCGTCCGGCACCGATCTCTCGGTGGTGGTGCCCTTCACCACCGCGATGCGTTTGCCGGCGAAATCCTCCAGCTTGAAGAAATCGGTGTCGTTCTTGACCAGCACCGACCCGCCGTCCACGAACGTCATCAGGCTGAAATCGACGCGCTTCTGGCGCGCCAGGGTCCAGGTGGCGGTCCCGCAATCCACGTGGACCTTGCCCTTCTCGACCAGTTCGAGGCGATTGGCGAGCGTGACCGGGACCCATTCGATCTTCAGGCTGTCGAGGCCGAGCTCAGTACGGATGCTCTGCGCAACCTTTTCGCACAGCGCCGCCGAGTACCCCTTGATCTCCGTGCCCTCCCGGTAGCTGAAGGGCGGCGATGTTTCCAGGTAGCCCATGCGGATCACCTTGGCGGCGCGCACGTCGGACAGCACGTCGGCATGTGCCGGCACTGACGCTGCGACGGCAAGCAGCGTTGAAAGCAGCAACGCGGTTCGGTTCAAGATCCATCTCCCCCAGGCTCAAAGCCACGATGATGAAGGTACCCGCTGCGGTGCATCCCGGCAATACGCGGCGGCACCATCAGCCGGCGAACCCGCCTTGATCGAGGAACGCCTGCTCCTCCGGTGTCGTGTCGCGCCCCAGCAGCGGATTGCGGTGCGGGAAGCGGCCGAAGCGCTCGATGATGTCGAGGTGTCCCTCCGCATGGTCCAGCCAGGGGCGCCCCATGCCCCGGTGCAGGTCGACCGAACGCCGCTGGTCGGCCAGGTTCTCGGAATGCGCGAAGGGCAGGTAGCAGAAGAGGCGCAGCGGCACTTCGATGGCCTGATCGAATCCGGCCGCGAGCAGCCGGTGCGCGAAGTGACGCGCCAGCGGATCGGTCGCGTACATGTGTCCGGTGCCGCGAAAGACGTTGCGCGGGAACTGGTCCAGCAGGATCAGGAGCGCCAATGCGCCCTCGGCGCTGCCGGCCCAGGCGTCCCGTTCGCGCCGCGCGGCAGCCAGATGCTCCTCCAGAAAACCTTCGCGGAAGCGCCGATCGAAGTCCGGTGATTTCTTGAACCATCGATCGGGCCCTGCATCACGCCAGAAGGCGACCACCGCCTGCGCAGCATCAGGTGTGACGGTACTCATTCCTCGCCGTCGCTCACTGGTTGCCGAGCAGCAGTCCGCGGAACGGCTCGATGTCGGCCTCGAGCCGATGCCGGAAGGTGGACTCCGACAGGAGCACGCCGGCGAGGAACGCGCCCATGACCATGGACAATCCGCCCAGCTGCATGAGCAGCGCGGCACCGAGCACCACCAGCAGCGCCGCGGCCGTCATGACTTCGCGTGCCCGCGCCTGGGCCAGGACGCGGAACAGCGAATTGAGCAGCCAGATGCCGGCCCCGATCAGAAGGGCGAGCGCACCGACCGCGATGCCGACGGCCAGATAACCCAGTACGGAGCCCAGGCCGAGCCGCTTGAAAAGGGGCATGGCCACCACTGTGGCACCGAGCAAGGCCACGACCTGGATCAGATCACCCGCACTGCTTTCCACCGCCATGTTGCGCTCCGCCTGTCGTGGGGCCGTCATCCACCGGTCATGAGCCCGCCGCGCCGCGCGAGGATGCCACAACCTTCTCGGCCTCGTGGCAAAGTCGGCAATCGCACACCGATCGACGCGGCGGACGCGGCGGAACACCGTAAGACAAAAGGCTTCTTGCCTTGCTGTTGCCTTTCCGCCGCGTCCGCCGCGTTGACCGCTTTTGCCTTCCTCCCCGTCCTCCGCGTTGAGCGCTGCTCAGACTAAGCGCGGTCCGTTGCGCGCTTGAGCCCGCGCGCCAGGAAGCGCGAAGGCGACAGCGCATCTGCCACGCTCCCGGGCACGGGCAACGGTTCGCCCAGGACCTGAGCGGCGATCAGTTCGCCGGCGATGGGTGCGGTCAGCAGTCCGCGCGACCCGTGAGCGACCGACACGAAGAGACCCTCGAGCCACGGGGCGGAACCCTCGAAGCGCGTGGTCGCGTCCTTGGACAGTCGGGCGTAGCACGCGGAGAACGCGGAGGCATCGGTGACCGGCCCCACGATCGGCAGATAGTCGGGCGACATGCAGCGCAGTGCCGCCCGTCCGGCGCAGCGCCCCGGATCATCCGGGGCTTCGGGAAAGGCATCCGCCAGGACCGGGGACAACGAGCGCAGCGTCGCGAGATTCTCGCGGTGATCGTCGGCGCGCAAGTCGACGCCCGAATCGCGGATGCCGAACGTCGCGCCCAGGCAATGCACGCCGTCGCGCGCGGGCGCGATGTAGCCTTCGCCGCACAATACCGTCTTCAGTTTCCCGCTCGCGTCGTTGCGGGAAAGATGCGTGAGCTGCCCCCGGATCACGTGCGTGGGCAGGTGTTCGACGGTGGCGAATGCCCTGGCATCCGCCGCGGCTGCAACGACCACGAGGGCCGCTTCCTCGTTCCAGCCACCCGCACCCGACACGCGCCAGCGCCCCGCAGGCAGTCGATCGATCTGCAGTGCTTCGCGGCTCGCCAGCACGCGGATGCGCGGATGCCGGGTGAACGCCGTGCACAACGCCGGGGGATGGACCCAGCCCGCCCGTTCGAGAAAGAGTCCTCCCGTTTCCACGGCGACGCCGGCGAGAGCTGCCGCTTCCGTGCGCTCCACCGAGCGCAGGAACGTCGCCGGCCATGCCTGATGCGCAAGGCCGCTCTGGCGGTGGACCTCGGCTGCATCGTGCGCGAGTTGCAGCACGCCGCAGCGCGACCAGGTCGACCCATCCTCCGGCAACCGCTGAGCGATCTCCCGCAACGAGAACTGCATGCCGGCCACGAGCAGACGCGTCAGCGCCGTGTCGTGCGGCGAGAACTTGGCGTAGAGCACGCCCTGCGCATTGCCGGATGCCTCCTGCGCGATGGTCTCGTGGCGCTCGATCAGCACCACGTCGATGCCACGGGCCGCCAGGCTTGCGGCAGCGGCCGTGCCGGCCAGACCGGCTCCGATCACGATGGCATCCCGCCGCACCGATGCCGTGACGGGTCGCTGCAGCCACGGCGCACGGTAGGGAACCGGCGCAGGCGATTCGCACACGCCGCGCAGCATCTCGCGCTTGGGGCCGAATCCGGGCGTCTTCTCGACGCGGAAACCCGCGGCCTGCAGCGCACGGCGCACATCGCCCGCGCTCGAATACGTCGCGCAAGTGGTGCCCGTACGGGAATGGGCAGAGATCGCCTGCATCAGTTCCGGCGTCCACAGCTCAGGATTCTTCGACGGGGCGAAGCCGTCGAGGAACCACGCATCGACCACCCCATCGAGCTGCGGCAGCGTCTCGCGTGCGTCGCCGACCAGCAGCGTCAGCACGACGCGACCGCCATCGAACACGAAGCGCTGCCAGCCGCGCGGTTGATCGTCCCATTGGTCGAGGAGCTGCGTCGCCAGCAGCTGGAGTTCAGGCCAGAGCGACAACGCTCGACCGAGATCCGCGGTGCTCAGTGGCAGCAGTTCCGTGCTCACGAAGTGCAGCCGGGCTGCCGCGGGAGCGGAGTCCTGGAATGCGCGCCAGGCGCACAGGAAATTGAGACCGGTGCCGAAACCGGTCTCGCCGATCGCGAAGATCTCACCCGGCGCGAGCGCGGCGCAGCGTTCGACGATGCGGTTGCCGTCGAGGAACACGTAGCGCGTCTCGTCGATGCCACTCGCCCGCGAGAAGTACACGTCGCCGAACTGCGGCGAGTACGGCTGGCCGTCGACCCAGTCGATCATTCGAGCTCGTCGACGCTCCTGGGCCAGCTCGACTTGAGCAGGCGCGACAGGGCGCGGTCCGCCAGCACCTTGCCGCTGGTCTGGCACCGCGGGCAGTAGTTGGTCTCGGTATCGGCGTAGACGATGCGCTGGACCGGCGTGCCGCACACCGGACAGGGCTGTCCGAACCGGCCGTGCACGGCCATGCCGTCGCGGAACGCCGTCACTTTCTCCGGGAAACCGTCGCCGGCTTCCTCACGCAGGCGCACGGTCCATTCCCCCAGGACATCGCGTACCGCGTGATACAGCCGCTCGATCTCCTCGTCGGTGAGATCCTTCGAGTGGGCGATGGGAGAAAGTCGCGCGCGATGCAGGATCTCGTCCGAGTAGGCGCCGCCGATGCCGCTCATCAGGTGCGGCGCCGTGAGCGACCGTTTCAGAGTGTGATTCTCCGAGCGCAGGCGTGCCGCGAACGTGGCGCTATCGGCATCGAGCACTTCGAGCCCGCCGGCATCGAATGCGGCGAGCGCGGCATCGCCTTCGACGAGATGCATGGAAGCGCGACGCTTGGTACCGGCTTCCGTGAACACGAGCGAGCCGGAATCGAAATCCAGTGCGGCGAGCGCCATCTTGCCAGGCAACCTGGCTCCCGGTGCCAGCCAGCGCAACCGGCCTGCCCGCATGAGATGCAGCACCAGGTGCAGTCCGCCTTCGAAATCCAGAACGATGCGCTTCCCCAGACGACGCACCAGTTCGAGCCTGCGACCGTCGAGGGATGCGATCGGCGGCACCGCGGTCCGCAGCACGAACGGGTTCACGATGCGCACACGCTGCAGCACACGACCGGCCGCGGCGGCGCCGATGCGCTCGGTGTAGACGGTGACGTCGGGCAGTTCGGGCACGGAGGATCTACAGCATGCGTTCGGGGACGAAGAACCCCATCATGCGCGTCGAGGTACGCCGCCACCAGCTCGCCATGGGTTCGGTGGTGACGCGCACCGGCTGACCCGCCTGCTCGCCGATCCACACGAGGTGCTGCTTGCCTTCGGGACCTTCGAGCTGCAGCTTGAAGCTGTTGCGCGGCAACAGCTGCTGCCCCACCACGGCGAGCAGCTGGCGCGCGAGCTCCGAACTGTCCACCAGGATGCCCAGTTCGGTGTTGAGATACGCGGAACGCGGATCGAGGTTCATCGATCCGACGAACACCTGCGCACTGTCGACGACGAAGGCTTTGGTGTGCAGGCTCGCGGAGGACGAGCCGATCATCAGTTTGCTGTCGCGCGCGTTGTTTCGGCCCACCAGCGCCGGCCGCATCTCGTGCAGCTCCACGCCCGCGCGCAGCAGGGCCTCGCGGTAGTGGGAGTAGCCCACGTGGACCGCGGAGACGTCGTTCGAGGCGAGCGAGTTGGTCAGGATGCGCACGCGCACGCCGCGGGCGCACAGGCTCCTCAAATACTCCACGCCCGGATCGCCCGGAATGAAATACGGCGACACGATGGTGAGCTCAGTCTGGGCGGAGTCCGCCACTGGACGCACCAATGGTCCGATGTGCACCGCCGGATCCGGTTCGCCCTTCGCCACCACCTTGCGCGGCTTGTCGTAGACCACTCGGGCGTCGGCCCAGACCATCGGGACCTCGCCGCGCTTGAGGTAGCCCACGAGGTCGGCCTGCTTGAGGCGCTGCGCATAGGTGGACTCGGCCGCTTTCTTCAGTTCCTTGTCCAGCCGGATGCGCAACCGGCCGAGGGCACCGCCGTCGGTGGTCCCGGTGAAGAGGCGGCGGATGCGGTAGGACCACGGGCTGTTCCAGTACTCGTCGAAACTCGCCGACACGTCCGGCACCACGGGACCGACCGCGAGCAGGTCCATGTCGGCGAAATTCGTGTCGTCGGAAGCCCAGTAGTACTCGTCGCCGAGATTGCGCCCGCCCACCACGGCGAGCTGGTTGTCGGCGACGAACATCTTGTTGTGCATGCGGTGATTGAGCCGCTCGCCGTCGGTGAGGAAAGCGAACCACCGCCCGAGCTGCCAGCTCCGCGACGCGAACGGATTGAAGACGCGCACCTCGATGTTGGGATGGCCGTCCAGCACGGCGATATTGGCGTCCTTGCCGGTCGTGTAGAGATCGTCGATCAGCAGCCGCACGCGCACGCCGCGATCGGCAGCAGCGAGGATACGCGCCAGCAGCACGCGCGTGGTGAGCCCGTCGTGCACCAGGTAGTACTGCAGATCGAGGGTGCGCTCCGCCAGATCGGCCGCCAGCGCACGGGCGATGAACGCGTCCAGGCCCGAATCGAGCAGCACCATTCCGGACTTGCCCGGATGCTGCGCGAGGTCCGCGGCGAGAGTTCGCGAAAGTCGCGTCATGATCGAGGGGTCGAGCGCCGTGGAGCGCGCTTCCTCGCCGGGCGGCGGCAGGGTGGCACACCCCGCGAGGAGCGCCACCGCACATGCCCCCAAACGGGCGAGCCGGGTCGTCTTCGCGAGCGCGCACTGCAGGGTCGGGGGCATGGGAAGCGAAGCGGAGAATACAGCAGGCCCGCTATCATGCCGGGGTCCCGCTTCAGGAACTGCATCATGCCCCTCGACCCACCCCGCACCGCCCATCGACTCATCGAAGACCACGCGCACCTGCGCGACCTCGTGCCCTTCGCCCGCGACGAAGGCGCGACCGATCTGGCCGGTGCCTACGCGATCCAGGCGGCGCTCGTGGAGCGCTTGGTTCCGTTGAAGGGCGTCCGGGTGGGCTACAAGATCGGACTCACGTCGCTGCGCATGCAGCAGATGTGCAGCATCGACCATCCGGTCGCCGGCGTCGTGCTGGCAGACCGGCTGGCGCGCAGCGGTGTCCAGTGGCGACTGTCGAGCCTCAGGCGGCTGGGCATCGAGTTCGAGATCTGCGTGCGGCTCGCCTGGCCGCTCGCGCCGCGCGCCCATCCCTGGACGCTGGAAGACGTGGCGGCCGCAGTCGGTGCCATCTGCCCCGCGTTCGAGGTGATCGACGATCGCAACTCACCCTACCCGCTCGACGTGCTCTCGCTGGTGGCCGACAACGCGTGGAACGAAGGCATCGTGCAGGGCGAGTACGTGAACCGCTGGCCCGACCTCGCCGCCGCGCGGGGCGTGGTGGAACTGAACGGCGAAGTGATCGACCAGGGCCATGGGCGCGACGTGCTGGGCCATCCGTTCGAACCGCTGCGCTGGCTCGCCAACCATCTCTCAGCCCTCGGCGAGACTCTGCACGCCGGCGAGATCGTGTCCACTGGCAGCATGGTGACCACGCGCTTTCCCAAGGCCGGGGAACAGTACCGGTTCACCGTGGAAGGGATCGGTAGCGTCGAGATCGGGTTTCGGGGTTAGCCGGCTGCTTGGAGACGATCGAGGTGTAGTGGTTTCGCGCGTCTTCGACACCACGACTTTCGGACGAATTGGCGGCGGATGTCGGGATGTCACCGCCCAACGTGGAGGCTAAGGCGCGCCGCTTTTTGGCGTCGCTTAGAGTGCCTTGTTGGGCGAATTATCAGAATCTGTTTGGACCGGCATAGCCAATAGATCACCGTCTTGATTTCTTGGTGTGATACATCAATGCGTCGCCTTCCGCCAGCAGGGTCTCGATCGTACTGTGTTTGTCCGGGTTGAATTCCACCATGCCATCAGAAAACAAAATATCGTACCCCCGATTGGCCTCTCGATTGACTTTGTCCAGCGACTCACGCAGCCGCACGATAGAACGCCCTGCCGCCTCTTTCGTACTATTTGCAAGTAGAACGGTAAATTCGTCGCCACCGAGTCGCGCAACGACGTCCGAATCTCGAAAGATGCTCTTTAACTGACCGGCAAAAATAGTCAATGCGCGATCGCCTTCCGCATGGCCAAACCTGTCGTTGATGGATTTAAAACGATTGAGATCCATGAATACCAACGTGGCGGGGAATTTCTGCCTTGTACAGAAATGCAGGCTGTGCTGCGCAAGCTGCATAAATCCCCGCCGGTTCGATATGTTGGTAAGGTCATCCATGGTGGCAAGCTGGAGAGCTGAAAACTCCCGCTCCACCATTGATGCGAGATCAACAAGCGTTTCCAAATCTTCCTTTTCTAGGGTTCTTGGCTTCCGGTCAATAATGCATAAGGTTCCCAACTTTCTGCCGTCCGGGGCTTTGAGGGGGCATCCGGCATAAAACCGTATATGAGGCTCCTGCACAACCAGCGGATTGTCAGCAAAGCGTTCATCCTCTACCGCATTGGGTATGACGAAAGGTTCATCGCCAAGTATGGCGTGACCACAAAAAGAGATATCGCGTTGCATTTCGTTGATATCCAGACCGATGCATGATTTGAACCACTGTCGATTTTCATCGACAAGGCTCACCAGCGCGATAGGGGCACCAAACAATTTCTTAGCCATGCGTGTCAGTCGATCGAAGCGTTCTTCGGGCGGAGTATCGAGAATCGCAAGCGAGCGAAGCGTTTTGAGGCGAGCTGGCTCGTCTTGTGGAATATCCGGCTTCTTCAATTCGGTCTCCTTTGCTTCCCCGTTGCGTGCCAAGGACATTCCGCCGCCCAGCGAACGAGTTGAGCGGCCGCCACCAGCGTCGCGCCGCGCGATGCAGCATAGTGAAGAGCATCGCGCGGTACGACGCTGGTGGATGTCCGCTCGAACGCTGGGTTGGGTGTCACGGAATCTTTACTTCGACATACGAACCTGGCGGGAGACTTTCTATTGCTGCAGCTACCGCTTGTGCAGCCGGCCTGATGTGAGGCCAATTCGTGGTGCTCGGCACGACGATTGAGATCTTGCGCCCCGACAGGTTCTACTGATAGCGCAAGTTCTGGTCGGTCGTGACCCGAACTTCGATCCCCCCAGCCTCAGCAGCTGACAGGAGATCACCGCTCTCGATCTGTCCCCACCCGCATTCGTGCGCAATCGCCACTCGGTGATCAGGGAGAAAAGAACGAAGCGGTGCAGGCGTGCCCTGATCGAACAGAACGTACATCTACGCCGGAGCGAGCGATCCGTGCGCTACATGCTCCAGAACGGTCTTCACTTGTTCGAGAGTAACCCCCAGGAATCACTGGACGAACTCGGACAATGAAGCGCCACCCTCGAGGTTCTCGAACAGCGCCCCAACGGGCACGCGGGTACCGCGAAATACCCATGCTCCGCTGTAGACCCCTGCGCGAGATTCGACGGCTGGACAAGTGGACCAATCAATCATGCTGAAATCGTAGCACCTTCCGAGGAGCCCGACGCTCAACGACTCAGTTCACCGGGCCGCGACAGCAGGCGCAGCGCCGCCGTTGCGGCTCCGGTGCAACTGACGGTTGGGCGTCACTACTCCATTTGCGCAATTGCTCGGTAATGTCAGTCAGGCAACGTGTAACGAAACTCTCCCTGATCACATACCGCACGCCCACCAGCGATCGCCGGGAACGGGGTGATTTGATACTCGCGCGTGCCGGTTAACCCCTTGTACTTACCCGTTGCGTGCAGAACCGTGAACTTGCCGGCTAACCCCTCTAGACGAGCGAAATGAACCAGGACTTTGTCTCCTTCCTTGTCCGTCCATTCGCAATGGCCCCACACGCTGGGCTTGCCCTCGGCCAGCCGTGACGCGCCAAGGCACTGCCCGGACATCATGTCGAACATGCCTCCGGCAGGGTCTGTTCGCACCGTCGTGTATGCCTCGTATGTGCCGAAGGAATACTGTGGGGTCGTGGCGATACTTCGCACCTGACCTCCGCCACATTGAATGATTTCTACCTCCCCGGATTTCGCCATTGCCGCGGCGGTCCACGCGATAGTCAGACCGAGCACCGCCGTCTTCATCATCACATGCATCATGGTGCGTCTCCTCCGTTGAATGTTGCTTCGGGCAACGTTGTACTGCACTTGATGCGCGGCTATCTGAGCAGCGCTTCCTGTTGTGTCACCACCACCGGTGACGCCCAACGCTGGGCATCAGGGGCCGGCGAAAGCAAGCGAAGCACCGCTTTCGACGGTCCCCTGCATGGCCCTGTTAGGCGTCGCTGGGAGCGCAGCGCCACTTTCCCTCTGACGGCAGGCCTCTTTCGGCTACTCTTCTAGCCAGTACTCCCCGCTCTGCTGGAATGTGAGCGACTTGGCAACCGTGGCGCGCTCACCACTCACGATTAGTTGACCACGAATGCCCTTGAACTTCCCTGTTCCTCCGATGAAGTTCTCCGCTCCCGAGAACCTCACCACTTGGTTTCCATCTGCGCCGGTGGTTAACAAGGACGTACCGGTTGCACGGGTGAAGACCTTATCGCCATCCTCCAGGAAGTAGACAGTGTACGAGGTAAACGGTCCACTGAAATTCACGTAGTCGCTTACGCCACGGACGAGTGCCTCCTTTACTGTCACACCTGCGAAGGCGAGATCCTTGTTCGGGTAGTCGTAATGGATCTCGTAAACACGCACCTGATGCCCAGGCGCATCACCGACGTCGATAGCGTGCTGCTGAAGATACTGAGTGGTGCTGGAAGGAGCCCGAGCGATACGGTACTTCTGTTGCGCATGGGCAGGACTTGCCGCAAGAAGTGCGGTTGCAGCCGCGAACATGACGACGAATGTTCCGATACGAGTGGTGCTCATTGCTACCTCCTCGATGGTACGGTTGACCAACTACGGCGGTTGTTTGCGACGCTCTGGGAGCCAGTCTCCGCCGCCAGCAGGCTGACCCTCAAGCTGCTCCCCTTGAGAAGCAGTAGCCGTACTCGCTCGAGATCCGAACGTCGGCGACACACGGGAGTATCACCAGGGGTCGGATCTGCAAAGCTCGTGACGCCCGACTAAATCTCGACCTAATCGGACGTGAAGTTCCACGTCTCTTGACGCAAAACTCCAGAGCAAGTGATTGTTGCAATGGAGATCTCCTCGGGGCGATTCGCGTCGGGCACCCATTGCGGCAACCTGGCCAGCACGAATGCCAGATCCAGGGGAAGGATACTCCGGCCGAACGAATGCTGAGGTGTGTCGGCAGGTTCGTAGATCGCGTCAGGATGCGGCGGACAAACGTTCCTTGCGTCTGCACGGCAACCCGACAGCAACCCGTTTCACGCCGACTTCACACAGGCCGCATCATCGGCGCACACCACCCCGCCAGCATGTCTCTCAGGTCGACACGGGAACCGGATCCTCCGGTCTCCGCGAAGTCACCGATCATGCGAAGGAGGCGGGACGATCATGTGGCAGCGAGTGCGGGCGTGGATGCAGGGGCGCGTCGCGATGGCGGGGGGAGCGATCGCGTCTCAGGGAACGAGGGCTTTCACGGCGCACGCGCTCCGGCGGTGGGCCGCGCTGATAGGAGCCATCGGCGTCGCATGGGGCGGCTACCTGCTGCTCCGCGACGCGCCGGTGCAGGGAGTCGGCCCGGGCGAGGTGGCGCTGCGGGTGAATCGCTACACCGGCAGCACCACCGCAGTCGGTGAAGGCTCGGTCGTCATCGTGCCCGCGGTGCACGAGCTCCGGCGGATTCCGCTGCGCGAGCGGACCTACCGCGCCGCAGGCGGCGTCACTACCGAGGCGCCCTTCCAGTCCGTCGAAGGGCTGTCGTTCTCGGCCGATCTGGTGGTGCGCTACGCGCTCGACCGCGGTCGCGTGATGACGGTGGCGGCCACGCTCCCCGCCGATGTGGACGGCGAGATCGTCGCCCCGCGCGTGCAGGGCGTGATCTACAAGGTCTTCTCGCGCTACACCATGCGCGAGATTTTCTCCACGAAGCGCGCCGACATCCAGCAGGCCATCGAGACCGAACTGGCTCCGCTGCTCGCCGCCGACGGCGTGACCCTGCGCGCGGTGACCATCGGCAAGATCGAGCTGCCGGCCGACTATCGCGCCGGGCTCGAACGGCTGCTGGCCGAGGAGCTGGCGGCGGAGAAGATGCGCTATACGCTGGAGTTGAAGGACAAGCAGGTGAAGCAGTCCGAACTGGAGGCCGAGGCGGACAAGGTGCGCCGCGAGAAGGCCGCGGAAGCGGCCGGCAACGAGCAGATGATCGCCGCCCGCGCCCAGGCCGAAGCTATGAAGCACGTGCTGCCCTTCAAGCAGAAGCAGATCGAGCAGCGCCAACTCGAAGCGCAGGCCGAGAAGGTGGCGCGTGTGCAGGCTGCCGAAGCGAACGCGGAAGCGCGCCGCATCGAGGCGAACGGCGAGGCGGATTCGCGCCGCAAGCTGGCGGAAGCGGAGGCCTACCGGCTGGAGGTCACCGGCAAGGCCACGAGCGAGCAGCTGGCCCGCGACGGTGCGCTCATCTCGCGCAATCCGCTGCTCATCCAGAAGACCATGGCCGACAAACTGTCCGACAAGATCTCGGTGATCATCGCGCCGCCGCCATCCGACGGCGGCTTCATCGGCGCGGCGCTGCTGGGCGCCAACACGCGCCCCGCGGTGCGTCCGGTCAACACCGTGCGCGACACCGAACCCGCCGTCGAGGAGGAAGTGCAATGATCAGCCTCGGCGCCCTGGCCCTGGTGGCCATCGTGAGCAGCGACCAGGTCGCGCTGCGTGCGGCACCGCGCGACTCCGCTCCACAACACGCTCTGCTCTGGCAGGGCGACAGCGTCGAGGTGCGCGGAGCCCGCCTCGACTACGTGCAGGTCTGGGACTATCGGCGCGAACGCGGCGGCTTCGTGAGGGCCTCGCAGCTGCGCACCCAGGCGCTGGTGCCGGAGAATGCGGACGCCCTGCTGACCATCGTGCGGTTCCTGCGCGACGCGCCGGGCGCGGAAGCGCAGGGCATCGCCTACGTCGCGGCCTACCTGAAGGCCGCGCCGGGCAACACGATCGGCGCGGAAGCCTTCGACGCGTTGGGCGTGATGGCCGAGCGGCTCGCCCAACGCGCATCGGCGCGGCGCGGTCGCAACCCGGATCCGGTGCTCGCGGCACACCTCGAGATCGCCGCCAACTACGGCGTGGAGTTCACGAGCTTCGAGCGCAACGGCCGCATGCACCTGTGCTACGAAGGCAACGCGTTCCGCCGCGTGCTGGCACTGGGCGCGACACCGGAGATGGAGGCCCGGGCAGCACTCGCGCTGACGCGGCACGACTGCATCCCGCCGACGATGCCGGCGGTGGAACGGCAACGACTGGACGATTGGCGCGGTGAAGTACTCGACCGCATCGACGTAGGTGCGCTGCCGCCGCTATTGCAGCAACGCATCCGCATGCGTCGTGCCGGCGTGTGGGCGAGCCTCGCGCATCAGGCCGCGCGGCGTGGCGATCCCGCGGCTATTGCGGGTCAGCGTGCACTCGATGCATTAGCCGGCGTGACCCGCGACGACCTCTCGGAAAGCGATGCGTTCGACTACGCCGATGCGGCGGTGCGCAGCGGTGCGTCTCGGTGGGCCGCGGAACCGGTCGTGCCAGCAGCACCTTCAGGCCTCACCATCGAAACGGTCGCGGGTGACCCGGGACAGACCTGCGTGCGTCTGGTGGATGGGCGCCGCCGCGACGCTGCGGGCGCTGCTCCGGTGCTGGCGGAGCGCTGCACGTGGGGTGTGGTGTGGACCGCATCGGCGAGTACCAATGCGCAATCCACTGCCCTTGCCCTCGCCGTGCAACCGCTCGACGCGTGGCGCGAGTTGTGGCTGTTCCACAAGGAGGGCGACGCCTGGCGCATCGACGTGCTGCCGCCCGCCTTCGACGATCCCGATGTGGGCTACCTGGAATTCGCCGGTTGGGTGCCGGCGGGCACGCACGTGCTGGCCGTGCGCGAAGCGAAGGTGGACGGACGGTTCAAGCGGAGCTACGAGTTGATCAACCTCGCGACGCTTGAGACGGAGAAGCGTGCGGATTCGCCGGAGGCGATCCGGCTGTTCCACAAGTGGCAGAGTCCGGTGTGGAAGCGGATGACGGTGAGTTTGCGATGAGCCTGCGTTGAGGCACCGCTACCCCCATCCCAACTTTCCCCCGACGAAGTCGGGGGAAGGGGCGTACGTCCCCTCCCCCGGCTTTGCCGGGGGAGGGTTAGGGTGGGGGCGAGCTACCCCCGCACTTCCTTCAGCGCCGCCGCCGCCGCACGAGCCAACAGGATGTAGTCGGTGCATAACCCGATCACGCGGTAGCCCTGGTCCATGTACGTCTTCGCATGCGCAGGCGTGTGCGCGTAGATGCACCGAGCGATGTCGCGCTTCTCGCACGCCCGGATGATCTGCTGGATCGCCTGCTGCACTTCCGGGTCGTTGATGCGCCCGGGTTTGTTCATGCTGCCGGACAGATCGAACGGGCCGACGAACACGCCGTCGATCCCGGGCACGTCGAGGATCGCGTCGATATTGCGCGCGGCCTCCACGTGCTCGATCTGCACGATCACCGCGATCTCGTCGTTCGCGCGTTGCATGTACGAGTCGAAGTCCAGATCGAAGCGCTGCGCCCGTGTGATGCCGACGCTGCGCACGCCCATGGGGGGGTACTTGCAGCGATCGACAGCACGCTTCGCATCCTCCGCGTTGTTCACCAGCGGCACGATGATGCCGGTAGCGCCGATGTCGAGCGCTTTCTTGATGTAGGCCTCGTCGTTCCACGGCACCCGCACGACGCACGGCACGCGGCTGTCCACTGCGGTGAGCAACGTCAGCGCATCGCGCGCGTCCATGGGCGAGTGCTCGAGGTCCAGGAACAGCCACTCGTAGCCGGCCTCGACGAAGCACTCCGCCACTTCGGGCAACGGGATCTGCAGCAGGGCACCGACCAGCGGCCGGCCTTCCTTCAACTTCTTGCGGAACGACAAGCTCATCTCACGCCTCCATCGGGGAAGGCGGAATGATAGCGGTCTCGCGATTCTCGGCGATCAGTCTCATGGGCCATCGCAGAGCGACCGATCGCTTCCCCCACCCTAACCCTCCCCCAGCACGCTGGGGGAGGGGATGCAAATCTTCGAGACACGGTGATCGCGAGACACTCCTTCCCCGACCATCGGTGCAGGAAGACTGGGATGGGCCAGCTACCGATGTCCCACGAACGGCTGCAGCCAGCCGACCGCGTCTTCCTCGTTCGAGAACACCCGCCACGGAAACGGCGGGCGGTGGTATAGATCAAACACCCGCACCGCGAGATTGCCCAGGCTCGATTCCGTGACCATGCCGGAAGCGCGGGTCATCGAAACCATCTCCAGGCTGGAGATGAAAGCAGCAGCCTGCACGTCCACCCGCCACACGCCCGGCAGATGCACGAGCGTCACCTGCGGGGTCGATCCGAGCCGTTTACGCGCCGCGAGCTCCGCCTTGACCAGTTCGAGCGTCACCACACCGGTGCCGCCGAAGTCCACGCGGACGATGCCCTCCTCGCCGAGCCACACTTTCGGTTCAACCAAGGATGGCCCCTTCGCGCGAAGGGAGAGCGAGCGCAAACATGCGCGCAAGGCTACCGCGTTCCATGGGGGAAGTGAACGACGGCGTCATCGTTGGCGGGTCGCGAGGAAAAGGTGACGGTCGAGGCTGAAGAAGGTTTCACCCCGGTCGGCGCGGGCCCGGAGATCGTCCAGCCAGGCACGAGCGTCAAATTCTTCGACACTTCCGCGCCGCACGGCGTGCTCCGCAATCAGCGCCATCATCTCCTCGCTATAGGTATTCCGGGCGTTCATCGTATTGACGATCGCCACGGCTTCTACTTTTTCGACCCGAAATCCGTGACGCGCAAGCATCGGGCCAAGGACCCGGGGAAGCTGCGGATGGGCACAATGGCTGTCCCACGCAGCGAGCATCCTGCGCATCCGATCGGTGTCGGCGCTCGCCCAGACGCACGACTCCCAATCGGTGTCGACCAGCAGCAGACGACCGCCCGGGCGCAACACGCGCTTCATTTCATCGAGAGCCCGATCCACTGCCGGCACGTACTCCAGCACCTGGGTGCAGGTGACCGCATCGAAATGTTCCGTCGCGCCCGGCAATGCAATCGCATCGGCCACGTCGAAGGCTGCCCACGGAAGGTTCGAGTATCGGCGCTGCGCGAGCGCCACCATGTTCGCCGACAGGTCGACGCCGAAGACCTCGCCCTGCGGACCCACGGCGGCGTCTGCGCTCTGCGCAAGCAATCCGGGTCCGCAACCGACATCGAGCACGCGCTCGCCCGGTTCCAGCGCCAACTGTTCGAGCGTCGCCTCCCGTTGGTGCACGACATCGGCGGTGAGATACAACGCTTCGACGCGCCGCGCCAGGGACTCCGCCCCGAATTGCCGCAGCACCGCGTCATCGCCGGCCATTTAGCTGCTTCAGCCGCCGTCGAGCCGGTAGTCGAGCAACTTCTCGACCCAGCAGCCGGCGGTCAGCACCCGGGCATCGGAACCGGGACGGCCCACCAGTTGCAGACTCAACGGCAGCCCTGCCGCATCAAAACCGCACGGCAGTGCGAGCGCCGGCAATCCGGTCATGTTGAACGGTGAGCTGAAGCGCGTGAGCATGCCGGTCGCCGGCAACGTGCGGCCGCCGATGGTGAGCATGGGCTGGCCGACCTTCGGTGGTGCACACGGCAGCATCGGTGTCAGCAGCACGTCGTTCTCACCGAGCGCGCGCAGCAGCGCGTCGCGCACTTCGCGCCGGACTCGCTGTGCCTTCACGTATTCGATCGCCAGGAAGAACTGACCGATCTCGAGACGCAGACGAACGTCGTCGCCCAGGCGGTCGCCGGTGCCTTCCAGCAGATGCCAGTTGGCCTGGGCGGCTTCCGCCGACATCGTGATGAACTGCGCACCCGGTGCAAGTGCCAGCTCGGGAATCTGCACTTCGCGCACCGTCGAACCGGCCGCACGCAATGCGCCGGTGACGGCGTCCATGCGGCTCGCCACGGCCGCCTCGACGTCGTCGTCGAAGTAGCCGCGGATGCGCACGAACGACGGCGTCACCACCGGCACATCGCATGCGCTACCGGTCTTCGAGCCCGAGAGGGTATCGAACATGAGGGCTGCATCCGCGACGCTCCCGGCGATGGGTCCGACATGATCGAGCGACCATGCGAGCGGATACACGCCGCTCTTGTCCACCACACCGTAACCGGGCTTGAAGCCCACGATGCCGCAGCAGGCCGCTGGAATCCGGATCGATCCGCCCGTGTCTGTCCCCACGGCAAGCGGCGCAATGCCTGCGGCGACGATCGCGGCCGACCCACCGCTGGAGCCGCCCGGCAGCCGTTGCGGAAACTTCGGATTGACCACCGCGCCGAAGTGCGGATTCGCACTGGTCACACCGTAGGCGAGTTCATGCAGGTTCGCGAGTCCGAAGATGACGGCCCCGCTCGCCCGCAGCCGTGCCACGACCGCGGCATCGTGCTCCGCCATGACTGCTTCGCACGCGCGCGTTCCGAGACTCATCCGATAGCCGCGCACCGGCATCAGATCCTTGATGGCGACCGGCACACCGGCGAGCGGACCGGGGTCCACCCGATCGCGCACGCGCGCATCGATCGCTTCCGCCTGGCGCAGCACGTCGTCCTCGTCCAACGCGGTGAAGGCGTTGAGATGGCGCGAGGCGCGCGCCGCTTCGAGGCTCGCCTGAGCCACATCGACCGCCCGGGTCTCACGCGCACGGATGCGGTGCACGAGCTGCGCTGCGCCGGTCGCCTCGCCGGGGTTCGTTCGTTCCACCGCCAGCGGATTGAAGGAGGACTCCACGACCGGCGGCACGATCGGATCCGCCGTCGCCAGCGCCATCTCGATGGCCTGGATGTCCGCGAAGCTCCAGGCGAGCCGCTGGTGCCACAGATCGCGACGGGAGGAATCAGCTGCGCCGCGCAATGCGTTGGCAGCTTCCATGAATTGAGGAAAGCGTGAGTAGTCGATGGTCATGGTTTCGTATCGTTCCAGGCAGCCCGCGCCGGGCCGCCCCAAGCGGGCTGGCCCCCTGGGGGGAAGGGCCGCAGGCCCGTCGGGGGGGACGTCACTCCAGCCCGCGCCGGGCCGCCCCAAGCGGGCTGGCCCCCTGGGGGGAGGGGCCGCAGGCCCGTCGGGGGGGACGTCACACTATTCCTCGGCCAGGGTGCGCAAGGCGGTGGACTGGAACTCGCGGTGATACAGCACCAGCACGACCCAGCTCGTCGCCATCATCCACATCCAGGGATTGAGGAACCACGTCATCGCCGCGAGCGCGAAATAGTACGCACGCAGCCCGTTGTTGAAGCTCTCTGCCGCGAGCGTCGTGGTGCGGACGGCTCGTTCCACGAACCGTTCGTGTTCGCCGCTTCTCGCCTCCGGCGGCGGCGCACCGCCTACCATCACGGAGCAAAAGTGATAGAGCCGCAGCGACCAGGTGAACTTGAAGAACGCGAACACGAAGACTCCGACCAGCAGCAGCACCTTGATGTCCCAGAGCTGCTCGGAACTGATGCGGTTGAAGGGCAACTCGGCCATCACCGATGCGACCTTCTCGGTGGTGCCGAGCAGCGCCAGCAACCCGCCCAGGATCAGCAGCGTGGTGGAAGCGAAGAACGTGGACCCGTTGGAGAGGTTGGTGAGGATGTTCACGTCGCCGATCCGAACGTCGCGCACCGTCACCGCCTGCATCCACATCCGGCGGAACTTGCCCATCTGGCTCAGCAGGCTCGGCATGGTTCGTCCGCGCCAGCCGGCGAAAGTCACGTAACCCGCCCACCACACGAAGAACCACGCCAACGCGATCCAGTCGAGCGGCCCGAGCGGCAGAAAGGTGAGCGTGCGGGGCAGCATGGGATCGGTGCGCCTGCGGCGTCGAGACCGGTCAGAGGAACAGCGTCAGGACGCCGGTGTAGCCGTACAGGCGGTTGTGCGAGATTTCGCCGTTGCAGTAGAAGCCCACGATGGGCAGGTCACCCAGCCCTTCGCGGATCATTGCGAGTTCCCGGGAGGTTTCGCCGAACAGGCTGGCACCGCGGCCGAGGCACGAGAAATAGATGCCGCCGCGCGGGCGCGTGTACAGGCCGCTCTTGATGCTGTCCAGCATCCGTGCCATGTCCTCGACCGCCGACCGGCGATCGCGCCGGCAGAACATCACCTTGCCGCCCTTGCGGACCACTTCGCCCACGGCGACGAGGCGGCGCTCGGCATCGACGCCCACCACGTTGCGCACCAGGTAGTCGCCAGTCTCGCTGTCGGAGACCGGGAGCGCGGCGAACACGGTGCCGCCGAGGCGATCGAGATCGCGCGCGCCCGTGAGCCCGGCTTCCTCGCGCAGCACATCCAGCGCCGGGCGGCCGTCGAGCTCGATCAGCACGTTGCGTTGCACTTCCGTGACGGCGTGCGGATCGCCCAGCGGCGAGCAGCCCTGGGTCAGCCGCGTCGCGACCACGACCTGGTCGGTGAACACGACTCCGGAGACCCCACCTTCCCAGATGCCGTCCGCGACCTGCGCGTGTGCCGCGCGGGAACTGGTGAGGCCGCCCACCACGAAGCCGCTGTCGAGCCGGCGGGAGAGCTCGGCGAGCAGCGGATTGAGCATCGCGTTGCGCGGATCGACGTGCACGATCGCAAAATTGCCGGCGGCGGCACCGATGGTCAGCGGATCGCGGGCGAGATCGGCCGGGGTGCGCAGCGACGACAGCACCCGGAACGATCCGACCGGGAAGCTCCCCAGCATGATCGCCATGGCACCCTCGTCCAGGTATTCGCGGCCTGTGGCGCAGATGCCGATGCCGACGGTGCCGACCCAGTGATCGATGCTGGTGCGGGCGCGCAGCAACTCGAGCAGCTCGCTCACGCGCGCGGCGTACGCATCGGTCACATATACGAAACCCAGGTTGGCGTCCGGGGCCACCGGGCCGATGCGCTCCAGGCATTCGGCCGCGGCGATCCGCCAATGGGGCGATGCGGCGTGCGCGAACGCGAAGGACTCGGCGACGGACTGCTGCTGCGTGGACATGGACTCCCCGGGTGTTTCCAGATGCGGCGGTCGAGCACGATCCGCGGCGGAAGGGAATAATAGCGACTTTTGATCGAGGAACCGCACGATGAATCTCGACCGCGTCGGCCCGGGACGGGACGTCCCCAACAATTTCAACGTCATCGTCGAAATCCCCATGAACGCGGATCCGATCAAGTACGAGGTGGACAAGGAGACCGGCGCGGTCTTCGTTGACCGTTTCATGTCCACGGCGATGCACTATCCCTGCAACTACGGCTACGTGCCGCACACCATCTCGGGCGACGGCGATCCGGTGGACGTGCTGGTGCTCTCGCCGGTGCCGCTCATCACGGGCGTGGTGGTGCGGTGCCGCCCGGTGGGCATGCTGAAGATGGCCGACGAAGCCGGCGACGACACCAAGGTGCTCGCGGTGCCCATCGACAAGCTGTCCGGCCTGTACCGCAACATCGTGAACCCGCGCGACTTGCCCGAGCTGGTGCTCTCGCAGATCGCCCACTTCTTTCAGCACTACAAGGATCTCGAGCCCGGCAAGTGGGTGAAGATCACCGGGTGGGTGGGGCCGGAGGAAGCGAAAGCGGAAATCATGGCCGGCGTCGAGGCGTATCGCGCGGCGGCGAAGAAGCCGATGTTCTGAAGCGCCGCGACGTTGCGGCATTCCGTTCGACCGATTCGCGTACGCCGTCCTTCGAAGCCATGAAGCGGCTGCGCCGCACACCCTTGGTGGTCCTGACCGTCCTCACGATGGTGGCTGCGGCTGCCCGCGCACATGTGGGGGATGAGGAGCCGTTCTGGGCCAAGGGGCGTCCGCACAGCGACGCGGCGACGAAGATGGCGCCGGTCGCCAGCAAACCGACACCCACCCCGGCCGACAAACTGCCGACAGGAAAGATCAGGCTGCCCACCGGGTTCAAGGTCGAGGTCTGGGCCGACAACGTGCTGGACGCACGCGGGTTGCGCCAGGGTGACCGCGGAACGGTCTTCGTGAGCTCGCTGTTCGTCGCCGGCAAGCTGTATGCGATCGTCGACAATGGCGGCAAACGCGAAGTGAAGACGATCGCCGAGAAACTCAATCTCCCGAGCGGCATCGAGTTCCACCAGGGTGCGCTGTACGTGGCCACGCCGAAGGAGGTCATGCGGTTCGACAATATCGAGGCCAACCTCGACCACCCGCCCAAGCCCGTCGTCATCTACGACCGACTCCCGGGCGACATCGCCTACGGCTGGAAATCCATCCGCATCGGCCCCGACGGTAAGCTGTACGTGCCCATCGGTGCGCCGTGCAACATCTGCGAACCGTCGGAGCAGCACGCCCGCATCATCCGCATGGACCTCGACGGCACGAACGTCGAAACGGTCGCCGTCGGGGTCCGGAATACCCTCGGTTTCGACTGGGACCCGAAGACCCGCGATCTCTGGTTCACCGACAACCAGCGCGACTGGCTGAGTGAGGATCTTCCCAACGACGAGCTGAACCACGTGACCAAGGCGGGCCAGCATTTCGGCTACCCGTACTGCCACCAAGGCGACATCGCCGACATCGACCTCGGTTGGGGTAAGGATTGCAGCCAGTACGTCAAGCCGGCAGCGCTGCTCGGACCCCATACAGCCCCACTCGGCATGAAGTTCTATACCGGCAGCATGTTCCCGAAAAGGTACCAGGGGGCGATCTTCATCGCGCGACACGGCGCCTGGAACCGTACGAAGCGCCATGCAGCCGATGTCGTGGTCGCCTGGCTCGACGGCAAGGGTGACGTCGCGAAGGTGGAACCGTTCCTCACGGGGCTCGTCGAGAACAACGAATATCTCGGGCGGCCGGTCGACCTGCTGATCCTGAAGGACGGTTCGCTGCTCATCAGCGACGACTTCAACGGGGCCATCTATCGAGTCAGCTACGGCAGCCGTCGGTAGGCCGCGCTGCGGATTCGGCGCTGGCGGGACATCGATGGGAACAGGAACATTCGAGCGGTCGATGTTCTCGTTCTCTTGTTGCGCATGGCAGATGCTACTGTGTCTTCTGGCCGCATGGCCGCTTACTGCATACGCCCACACCACCAGCTTGAGCAGCTCGAATCTGGTGGTGAACGGCGGACAGATACAGGCGCTCGTCGAGGTCAACGGTCCGGACCTGGAAGCGGGCACCGGCGTTTCGCTGCGCGGACTGAGCGGCGCATTGGCCCCGGCTCTGATCGAATCCAACCGGGCCAGGTTGAGCGAGTACCTCACGAACGGTCTGCGCTTCGAGCAATCCGGCGGCGGACCCTGTCAGGCGGAAGTCGGAACGATGCAGCCGAAGGAGGATCACCTCCTCGCCGAAATCCGCTGGCGCTGCCGGGATGAGCATGCGGAGCTCACGTATGCCGTGTCGCTGCTTCACGAGATCGACGCCAACGCGCAGCACATGGTGACCGTCACGGGCGACACGAAAGCGTACGCCCTGTTGAACGCGGCGAACGCCCGACTCGACCTGCGCGGGTCCGGATCGGGTTTCGTACTGGTGCTCTGGCGGTACTTCCTGGCCGGCATCCAGCACATCGCGATCGGCTACGACCACATAGCGTTCCTGGTCGCGGTGGTGCTCTGGGGCAGGCGCTTTCTGCCGCTCGCCGCCGTGGTGACCGCTTTCACGCTGGCGCATTCGGTCACTCTGAGTTTGGCGGTGCTGGATGCCGTGAGGCTCCCGTCACCGCTGGTCGAACTCATGATCGCGCTCAGCATCGTGTACGTGGCAGCGGAGAACTTCTTCGTGCGCGATATCGGCCGGCGATGGATGCTCACGTTCGCGTTCGGGCTGATCCACGGCTTCGGCTTCGCCTCGGCGTTGCGCGAATACGGCGTTCCACGAGACCAGGTGGGCTGGGCTCTCGCCGCATTCAACGTGGGCGTCGAAGCCGGTCAGCTGGTGATCGTCGCCTGCGCTTTTGCGCTTCTTGTGGCGACGGATGCGTGGACACAGCGCGGCTTCGCGCAGGGCGAACGGCAGCGAAGCTGCGCGGTGGTCTGCAGCGTCTCGGCGGCAATCCTGATGCTTGGGGTGTACTGGACTTGGCAGCGTGCGGCCGGATGGCTGCTGTAAACGCCTGGCCGTGCCAGAAATTCGACGAGGTCGGGGGTTGCGCCCCGCCTCGTCTATCCGATCACCCTTGATCTCGGAGCTACCGGCAACTCACTTGTACATGGGATACCAGGGGTCCTTGTCCGTTGTCCACTTGATGTCGAACTGCTTGTTGGTGACGAACAGGATCGTGACTTCATTCTTCGCCGTAGCCCCGTGCTCCATCCAGCCGCCTTCCGGGAACCATACCCAGGTCCCTGGCCCGTACTCACCCTGATGCGTCTTCAGGACGCCGTCGAGCACGTACATGCCGTGCGCGGTCGGATGGGTGTGCCATGTGTTGATGAACCCCGCGGGATATCTCACGAGAAAGACCGTCATGCCGGTCTCCTTCTCGGCCTCCAGAACCTTGACGAAGATGCTGGCATTGAGCGGCTTCAGTTCGAACGTCTCCCAGGGCATCCGCGTGGCGTCCTTGGGCGCGATGGTCACCACGTTCGTCGGCGGTTTGTCCGATTGCTGGGCAAATCCGTGCGGAGCCGAAAGGCACAGGGCCAGAGCGCCTGCGATCCAGGCGCTGGTGCTCGAGGGGCGTAGCGGTGACATGGTCGATCTCCTGTCGTGGACTGGTCTATGGATGTTGCTTCGTCACAACGGCCGCGGCGATACGGCATCCTGCGGAAAAGAAGCTGACTGCCGATAACGGATCCCTGGTGGCGGACTCTACCGCCGATCGAGCCCCAATGCTGGCGGGCGCCCGCGACCGAGTGATGTCACGCAGACGCGCGCCATCTCGTCAACTACCCAGCGCCCAGGCGTTGACGGTCGCCGCGATTCGCGCAGGACGGTCGCGCTCTCGCGCCGCGATCTGGTCGCACAGGTACGCCGCATCGCGCGCGATGCCGGAGAACCGCCCCGAGCCCCACGTGTAGAGCCACGGCAGGCCCACGAAATACAGGCCGTCCACCGCGCTCACGCCGCGCCGATGCGACGGATAGCCCGAGCCATCGAACACCGGCACTTCGATCCAGCGGAAATCCGACCGGTAGCCCACGCACCAGATCACCGTGCCGATCCCCGCGGCGGAAAGGTCCAGGTTGCGCGGATGATCCGCGGGAGGCACCCACGGTGGTGAGTAGGCGCTGCCGGGTGGGGCATCGATACCGCGCGCCGCGATGAACTTGTCGATGCTGGCCTTGATGCTTTCGCTCACGGCGTCGGCCTGATCGAGGTTGTGCGCGAGGTCGTCGCGGAAGGTGAGATGGTCGCCGCGGATGTCCTCCAGCCGACCGTATAGATGCATGCCTTCCAGGGCGAAGCGGCGCAGATCGATATCGCGACCGCCATCGCGACCGGTGACGTAGTGATTCGCCTTGGCGCGCACTCTTTCCTTCAGGGGATGCTGATCGACCGGCATGTCGTAGTAGCCCATGTCGGCGAGCCAGTCGACCACGTCGCGGCCGCGATGGAAGCGTGCGGTGCGCGGCGCCCCGCCGACGCACAGGTGCACCTGTCGCCCTGCGAGGTGAAGGTCCTCGGCGATCTGGCAGCCGGACTGACCGGTGCCGACCACCAGCACCGCGCCGGGCGGCAGCGCGCCCGCGTTGCGGTACTCGCGCGAGTGCATGTGCTTGAGCGTCGGCGGCAGGCGTTCGGCCATCCGCGGGATGACGGGCGTGTGGTAGCCGCCGGTCGCCACCACCACATGGTCGGCAGTGAGCGGCCCGCCCGTCGTCTCGAGACGGAACGGACCTTCGTCTTCCCGGCACAGGCGGGTCGCTTCCACGCCGGTGCGCAGCGGCGCAGGAAACGACGCGGCGAACGCTTCGACGTAGCGCACGATCTCGTCCTTCACCATGAACCCGTGCGGTTCCGCTCCGTCGTACGGATGGCCGGGCAGCGTGCACTGCCAGTTCGGCGTCACCAGGCAGAAGGAATCCCAGCGCTCCTCGCGCCAAGCATGCGCGACTCCGTGGCGTTCGAGCACGACGTGGTCGATGCCTCGTTGCACCAGGCCGTGACTCACCGAAAGCCCCGCCTGGCCGCCGCCGACCACGCAGACGGTGTGATGGGGGGCGAGAGGCTCCTCGCGCGCGCGATCGTTCATGGCTGCAGTCTCCGGGTCAGGGTCACTCTTCGAACGCTTCCACCAGCACGTGTGCATCGCGCTGTCCGGTGAAGCGCGATGCCAGCGATTCGATCTCCTCGAGCTGGCGCGCCGCATGGGCACAGCCCATGCCGTACTTCTGCCGCACCCGCTCGCTGGCGATCTCGAGGGCCTCGCGACTCCGTGCGAGAAAGTCGGCCAGCGGATAGCGCTGTCCGGGCTGGAAGAAATCCTTGATCACCAGCGACGGCGAATAGCAGGCAGTCGTGGTGTCATCCGGCCAGCGCACGTGGAAGTGCATCTCAGGCATGGTGCGAGACCTCGCGCGCGGTCAGATGAGTCCGGTAGAGCTCCACGTGGCGCTGTGCGGAACGGCTCCAGGGATGCCGCGCTGCCACTTCGAGACCGGTCTGGCGCAACCGTGCCGCCAACGGGCCCGCGAGAACCACGCGCATGCCCATCGCGATGGAACGCAGATCGTGCGGATCGACCCAGACGCAGTCGTCGGCGCCAAGCCATTCGGTGAACGGTTCGATGCGCGACACCACGGCCGGTGTGCCGCAGGCCATGGCTTCCAGCACGGCGAGCCCGAAGCCCTCGTTGATCGAGGCGAACACCAGCGCGTCCGCGCGGCGGTAGAGGGCCGGCATGTCCGCGTCCGCCACCGGACCGGTGACGATGACCGCTTCCTTCGGCAACGCACTGCGGGCCAACGTCGCATCGAAGGTCGCCCGATAGGCGCCGTGATCGAGCAGGCTCGCGCCGCCGACGATCACGAAGCGCGCCTGCGGGACGCCGGCGCGCACCTGCGCGAAAGCCTCCAGCATGCGCGCCGAGTTCTTGCGTGCCTCGATGCCGCCCACTGCGAGAAACACCGGCCCTTGCGCCGGGATGCCGTGGCGCGCCAACACCGCGGCATCCTCCGGTCCGGACCCTGGGTGGAACCGTTGAAGATCGACGCCGTTGGGCGCATGGGCCGGCCCGATACCGAAGTCGTGCGCTACCTTGCGGCGCCACACGTCGCTCACGCAGTAGACCGACGCGGCAGCACCGATGGAGCGACGTTGCCACGCGGCGATCCGCGGATCGGTGAAGTGGTCGAGGTGGTGGACAGTGCGGACGAAATCGGCGATGCGACCGCACTCGACCAGGTCGGCGAGCGCGTTGCCGCCGATGCCATCGTGCGCGTGGTAGACATCGAACGTTTCCGTGGCCGGCGCAGCGAAGTACCGGACGAAATCGGCGATGCGGCGTTCGATCAGAGCCGCCAGTCCGTCGGCCACCGGCTGCACCGGCAAGGCGACGGCGCGGCAGCGCGTGGGGCGAAAGAACCCTGCGCCTGTGGTATCGGGCGCGTGCACGACGGCCTCGTGCCCCAGCGCATGCAACGCCTCCGCCAGTTCGAGGCAGTGCACCACGCCGCCCCGCGGATTGGTGGAATGGGTGAGCAGCGCGATGCGCAGGCGTCGCGTCGTCATCGCGGCCCGCATCCGATCAACGGACTCACGGCGAAGTCCCAGGCGGGCTCTTCGCGCCGTCCATCCGAAAGACGCACCACCCCTGTGTCGTCGCAGCGGCCGATGGCAGCGCACGCGATGTCGCGCGCCGCGAACCGGGCGATAACGGCATCGACCTGCTGCGGCCTGCACGCGAGCAGATAGCCGTAGCTCGGAAACGTGGACAGCAGCCAGCGCGACAATCCTGCATCGGCGGGTCGTGGCACGCGCGTGACGTCGATGACCGCACCGCAGCCGGAGCATTCGAGCAGCATCAGCGCCGTGCCGATCACGCCGGCCTGGCTCACGTCCTTGCCGGCGCCGCACAGCCCAGCCTCCGCGATCTGAGCGAGCAGCGCGATATCGCCGCGCAGGCGTGCGGGCTCGGCGGCGGTCGCGGCGTCCCAGTGCGGGAAGCGGTCGCGATAGCGCCCGCGCAGATCGATGGCGGCCAGCAGCACGTCGCCCGGCCGCGCATCGAAGCTGGTGATGAGCTTGTTCGCGCGGCCCAGGACGGCAACCGCGAGCTGACTGCGGTCCGCACGCGCGTTGCTGTGTCCACCCACGACCGGCACACCGAAGGCCCGCGACGCAGCGGCGAGCCCTTCAAGGATGGCCCGGCCGTTCGCCTCGCCCGCGCTCCAGACTGCGTCGACCACTGCCAACGGCCGTCCGCCCATGGCGCAGACGTCGCTCACGTTGACCATCACGCCGCACCATCCGGCGAACCACGGTTCCGCGGCGACGAACTCGTTGATGAAGCCCTCGATGGCGAACAGCAGATAGCCGTCGCCGTCCGGTAGCGCCGCGCAGTCGTCGCCCACCGGCACTGCCGTCGGCGCATCCGCCGGCACCACGGTGTCGGCGAGCGTGCGCACCAGCGCGTCGATGTCGCGCTTGTGGGCGACACCGCGGCTTTCGCGCAGCTCGGCAGCGAGTTCGGCCAGCATCACGCCGCCTGCTGTAGGTGCGGCACGAGCGCGATCTCGTCGGTGGTCCGCGGCGGGTAGTGGGTGAGATCCGCCTGCATCAGATGGTGGGAGCGTCCGTGCAGGTCGATCTGCTGCAAGGCATCCCAGCGCAGATGACGGAACATCCGCACGTTCTGCGATTGCACGTGCGCGAGAAACCGCGTGCAGCCGCGGGCGTGCGCCGTCGTGACTGCGTGCCGGATCAGCTCCGAGCCGATCCACGCCTGGCCGCGGAACTCGCGTGCGACGGCGAGCCGCGAGCCCCACCAGCAGGAAGGCTTTTCGGGATCGGGGTGGATGCGCACCGTGCCGACCACGCGATCGGGCATGCCGAACATCCACGCAACCGCGACGATGGGCAGCGCATAGGCATCGATCGCATCTTTGTCGTCGCCTTCGAACACGCCCTGCTCCTCGCAGAACACCGTACGCCGCAATTGAGCCGCCGCGCGGCGTTCCCACGTTTCGGATGCGTGCCGGATGCGGTATTCGCCTGGGATGAAGGGAAACGGCGGTTCGAGCAGCATGGTCAACGCTCGAAGGTGGACAGGGTCGAACACGCGCCGCACTTGCCGCACCCGGCCTTGATGTCCGCGGACTTCAATCCGCCCTGGACGAGCATCGCTCCGAGCGGTTCGAGGATCGAGCGCATGAACTCCGGTTCCGGCGCCGGGTGCGCGGACAGCGGCGTGCCGCCGATGGGCACGAAGGGCACGACGAACGGATAGACGCCCAGTGCGATCAGCCGCTGCGCCACGGACAGGATCGCTTCGCGCGTGTCGCCCAGACCCGCGAGGATATAGGTGCTGACCTGGCCGCGGCCGAACACCGGGACTGCAGCGGCGAAGGCATCTAGATATTGCTCGATGCTCACGGAAGCCTTGCCGGGCATGATGCGTTCGCGCACTTCGGGGCTCACCGCTTCCAGATGCATGCCCAGCGTGTCGGCACCGGCTGCCTTGAGCCGCGCGAACCAGGCGTGATCGTCCGGCGGCTCGCACTGCACCTGGATCGGCAGGTCCACCGCGGCCTTCACCGCAAAGGCGCTTTCGCAGAGGATGGCCGCACCGCGATCCTTGAAGTTGGGCGTGCCGGTGGTCATCACCATGTGCTTGACACCATCGAGCAGCACTGCCGCCCGCGCCACTTCCGCCAGCTGTTCCGGTGTCTTGCGATTGACGGTGCGACCGCCCGCGAGCGATTCGCCGATGGCGCAGAACTGGCACGCGGTGCGCCGGTTGCCGTAACGCACGCACGTCTGCAGCACGGTGGTGGCGAGTACGTCCGAGCCGTGCAGTTGCGCGATCTTCGAATAGGGCACGCCGTCGAAGGTCTGCAGCTTGTAGAAGCGCGGCTGCCGCGGGAAACGGATCTCGGCGATGGGAATGCCGTCGCGCTCCACCACGCTGGTGCCGTCGGCGCGCGGCGCGAGCGCCCGGAACGGCGACGCCTTGGCGGAACCGGTGTGCACCGGCACCATCACCGTCCACCCGTCGAGGGTCACCGCCTTGTGGTCGGACGGACCGGCACCGCCGCGCCGCGACGGCGCACCGGCATCCGGATCAACCAGACGCAAGCCGAGCGACTGGAGGTCGGACAGCAGGGTCCGGGAGTGCGAGGGATCCATCAGGGGCGTCGGTGCGGTCATGGACGATCTCCGGGGCGGGGGTCGTGGAAGCGAGCGGCGCCGCAGGGCGCGTGTCGTGCAGCAGGCTGAGGAGTTCCGGCCGCGCGTAGTGGCCGACGGAATCCATCATCCGTTTGCGTTTGGTGATGAGTGCGAAATCGAGATCGGCGACCACCATGCCCTCGCCTTCGCGCAGCGGCGGTGCGAGCGGCACGCCTTCGGGCGAGACGATCGCGGTCCAGCAGCCGCCGCGCAGCGCCTTCTGCAGGTTGGGATCCGGGGCGATGGACGCGATCTGCGCATCGTCGAGCCAGCCGGTGGCGTTGACCACGAAGCAGCCGGACTCGAGCGCGTGGTGGCGCATGGTCACTTCCATCTGATCCGCGAAGATCTGGCCCACCATGGAGCCGGGAAACTGGCTGCAGTGGATCTGTTCGTGCCGCGCCATCAGCGCGTAGCGCGCGAGCGGGTTGTAGTGTTCCCAGCACGCAAGGGCACCGATGCGACCGACGGCGGTATCGACCGGCGTGAGACCGGCACCGTCGCCCTGACCCCAGACCATGCGCTCGTGGTAGGTCGGCGTGATCTTGCGGCGCTTCAACACCAGCGTGCCATCGGCATCGAATACGAGCTGCGTGTTGTACAGCGAGCCGTGATCGCGCTCGTTGACGCCGAGTACCACGACGACGCCGTGCTTGCGCGCCGCGTCGCCGACCACATCGGTGACGGGACCGGGCACGACCACCGCGCGTTCGTACAGGCGCATGTGTTCCGTACCCATGGTCACGGGCGGCGTGATGAACGAGAAGTACGGGTAGTAGGGCACGCACGTCTCGGGGAACACGATGAGCTGCGCGCCCTCGCCCGCCGCGCGCGCGATGGCCTCGAGCACCTTCTGCACGGTGCCGTCGGCGCTGCCAAGCACGGGAGCCAGCTGGACGGCGGCGGCGCGGACGATGGTCGAGGCCATGGCGGGGCGCGCTACACCGTCCAGGTGTCGAGGATGAACGCGTTGTCCTTGCGGTGCAGGAGGATGAGATCGAGCACGTCGAGCGGATTGATCGGCCGGATGCCCGGGATCAACGACGGCTCGCCATGGCCGTACAGCGCCTGCAGCGCGAAGCGGCACGCGTACACCTTGCCGCCCTCTTCCATGAACTTGGTGAGCTGCTTGTTGAAGTTCTGGTGGCCGGGGAACGCTTCGTCGCCGAGCGTGGGAAAGCCGCGCTGCACGCCGAGCGTGACGCCCGGACCGTACAGCAGCACCGAGGTCTCGAAGCCCTTGCGCTTGAGACGCGTGGCCTGCAGCAGGTTGACGAAACCGATGGAGCCTTCGAACGCGACGGTGTGGAAGGTGACGAGCGCCTTCTCGCCCGGGCTCGCCTTCACGTCCTCGAACACCTTCTCTTCGTAGTCGACGAGATAGTCCCCGGACTTGTTCGCTACTTTCTGGACGGCTGGCATGCGCTTGTCTCCTGGCAGGTGGGGTGGTGTCGGATGCACGGCTCACGTGGGAGCGGCCCGTTTGCAAACCGCATTTGGCGTGCCAACTGTTGCACGCAACATGCGATCAATATGCGATCATTCAGGCGAATGAATGGCTTGCGCCGGCCGAGGCCGTTTTCCGAGCGGTTGGGGCGAGTCCAAAGGATTGGTTTGCCGAGCAATTCCGCCCAATGAGAGTGCGGCGCACCGGGTTGCCTGCCAGCTCTTGGTGCGCGATCAACCTCCCATCATTGCCATGAGTGAAGACCTCCAGCGGTGGCGCCGAGCGCTGCGCGAGACCGAGCAGCCGGCCTATCTGGCGATCGCCGATCTCATCGGCGTGGACATCCAGAGCGGCCGCCTGGCGGCGATGCAGAAGCTGCCGCCGCTACGGTCCGCGGCCGACACGCTGGGCCTCAACTACACGACCGTCGCGCGCGGCTATGCGGAAGCACAGCGGCGCGGACTGGTGGACGCGAAGGCGGGGATGGGGACCTTCGTGCGCGCGATCGCACCGCCGCCGGTCGCACGCACCGGCGTCGGCAACGGCCTGGTGGAGATGACCATGAATCTCCCGCCCGAGCCGCGCGATGTCGACCTGCTGGAGCGCATGCGCGAAGGGCTGGTGCATCTGCACGTCGGCATGGATCTCTATGCGCTGCTGCGCTATCAGGATTTCGGCGGCAGTCCGGCGGATCGCGAAGCCGGTGCGCGTTGGCTCGCACCGCGACTGCCCGAAGTAAGCGCGGATCGCGTGCTGGTCTGTCCAGGCGTGCAAAGCGCCTTGCTCGCGTTGATGTCGACGTTCGCGCGGGCCGGCGACGTGATCTGCTGCGAAGCGCTTACCTATCCCGGGGTGAAGGGCATCGCCACCCAGCTTGGGCTGCGGCTGCATCCGCTGCCGATGGATGCCGAAGGCATCGACGCGGCCGCGTTCGACGCCGCCTGCAAGGAGCATTCACCCAAGGCGCTCTACTGCAACCCGACGCTGCTCAACCCGACCACGACCACCATCTCCGAGGCGCGGCGGCGCGAACTCGCAACCGTCGCGCGTCGGCACAACGTCCCGATCATCGAGGACGACGCGTACGGTCTGCTGCCGACTCGCTCACCGGCACCGCTGGCGACTCTCGCCCCGGAACTCACCTTCTACGTGACCGGCCTCGCGAAGCACGTGGGCGCGGGCCTGCGCATCGGCTACCTCATCGCGCCCGACGCGCGACAGGCGAAGCGGCTGGCCACGACGCTGCGCACCATGACGGTGATGGCCTCACCCTTCAGCATCGCGCTCGCGACCCGGTGGATCCTCGACGGGACCGCGACCGCCGCCGTCGAAGCGATCCGCGCCGAGTCGGCCGCACGACAGAAGCAGGCAGCTCGCGTCCTGCCGCGCGATTCGTATCTCGCGCACCCGGAGGCCTTCCACCTGTGGCTGTCGCTGCCGCCGCACTGGCATCGCATGGCCTTCGCGGCCCATTTGCGCGAACGTGGCATCGGCGTCGTCGCCAGCGACTCCTTCGCGGTGGCGCACCCGGCGCCGGAAGCGGTGCGAGTGTGCCTCGGCGGCGCCATGGATCGCGACGCGAGCTGGCACGCGCTGGAGTTGATCGCGGAAGCGTTCGCTCAGGAGCCGGCCGCCGTTTCCGGCGCCATGTAGCGGCCGATCAGGGTCGTCCCATGAAAAGATAGAAGGCACCGCCGCCTTCGAACGCCTGCCCGTAGGCGAGGTACAGCGGACCGATGAAGGTATCGGCACCCAGGAACACCGAGGCCGAGTACAGCAGTCCGCGCGCGTCGGTGCGGTCGAAACGCTTGTAGGCGTTGCCGGCCTCGAGCGAACCGCCGACGAAGATGCCGTCGGCCACCGGCGGCAGCCGGTACATCCGGTAGTAGTAGACCGCCCGCATGAGAGCGATGTCCTCGCCGAGGAACTGGCCGGTGCGATAACCCGAAAGGTTCAGGAAACCGCCGAGCGAGAGCGAATCGTTGATGGGGGAGGCCCCCTGGTACGTGGTGGCGCCGCGCGCTGCCAGGGTGAGCGTATGCGCCTTCCACGAAAAGGACTTGCTGGCGCTCAGGCCGAAGCGCGAATAGTCGTCGCTCGCGCCCAGGCTCTTCTGGGAATTCGTCCAGTCGGCGAAGAGCAGGCTGCCGGAAGTGGGAAAATTCACGTTATCCAGCTGGTCGTAGATGAGCCGCGCGCGCAGCGCGCCGATGTCGTAGTCGAAGGTGGGAAAGACGGGCAGCGCGATGTTCGGGGCACCGCTGCCGGTGCCGCGAACATAGCCGAATCGCAGTTCGCCCCATTTGTCGAGCACGGTGCCGATGTCGAGCCCGACCCCGGCCTGCCGCAACTGGTACTGCGCGATGCGATTGCCGTCGACGAAGATGTCGAGCAGGCGTTCGTTCGCGAACGCGCTGGGCGCCACGAAGAAGCGCCCCGCCAGGTCGAGCGGTTGATAGAACTCGGTCTGGATGCCGGGGTCGCGGCCCACCTGCGCGAGCGTGCGCCACTCCGCTCCGAGACGGTTGATCCAGGTCTTGTTGTAGAACGCGAGCAGGTTGAAGCTGCCGTCGCCCTTGAAGTCGCTCTGCAGCTTGAGGCCGAAGCGAAGATAGTCGGGACCGCGGGCGCGTTCGGTCGGCTCCACCTCCAGCACGCGTTTGCCGTCCTCGTCGACGTAGCGGTAGGCGATGTTGTCGTAGTCGCCGGTGCCGTACAGCCGCGCCACCTTGCGGTCGAGTTCGGCCTCGTCGGGAATGCCCTCGCGGCGCTCCAGCAACTGGAACCGCCCCTCCTCGCCGGGCACGTGCAGCGCGACGCCGCGATCCTTCAACGCGGCTTCCACGGCCTCCGGATTGACGAACTTGAGCCCCTGGGTCCGCACCACGATGTCGTCGGCGGGCCGGGCACGCAGCAGCCGTTCGGCCTGGGCCAGGCGATGGGCTTCGTACTGCTCGGGGCTCAGGCTGTAGCGCTTCAGTTGGTCCAGCACCTTGAGCGCTGCCGCCTCGCCGCGCGGCATGATCTCCGTACCCTTCTCGAAGCTCGAGGCGCTGAACCCGGAGAGGTCAGGCGTGATCAGGACATCGCCCGGCTTGAGTTCGGCCAGCGACCGGTCGACGTTCTGCTGGGTCAGGATGTTGATCATCTGCATCGACACGCCCAACACGTCGCCCAGGTCCTCCTTCTTGAGCAGCGGCGTACCCAGGTTGACGGCGATGATGATCTCGGCGCCCATGTCGCGCGCCACATCCACCGGCAGGTTGCGCACCAGTCCGCCGTCGAGCAGGAGGTGGTCGCCGATCTGCTGCGGCGAGATCACGCCCGGCACCGACATGCTCGCCCGGATCGCGGCGTCCAGATCGCCGCTGCTCAACACGACGGGCTGTCCGGTCACGAGGTCGGTGGCGACGCAACGGAACGGAATGGGCAGCCGCGAGAAATCCTTGCCCGGGGCCTCCGTGACGAAGGTGCGCAACACGCCCTTCAGCGTCTGACCCTCGATGGCGCCCTTGGGCAGGAACAGCTTGCCTTTGCTGATGCCGATCTCGAGGCCCCAGAGGCCGACCAGGTCGAGCGCCTTGCGACGCGTCGTGCGGTCCTGCCGCGGGGGCGCGTCGGCGAAGACCCGGGCCCAATCGGTCGCCTTCACCTTGCGCTCCATCTCCTGGGGCGTCATGCCCGAGGCATAGGAAGCGCCGACGATGGAGCCCATGCTGGTGCCGGTGACGTAGTCCACCGGAATGCGGTTCTCCTCCAGCACCTTCAGCACGCCTACGTGGGCTAGGCCGAGAGCGCCGCCGCCCGAGAGCACCAGTCCGATGCGCGGCCGGCGCGGCGGGTCGGCCGCGGTCTGGGCGAGCGCCTCGAACGACGCACAGAACGAGAGCAGCGCCAGGCACCCCAGGCGCAGGGCACACCGCAGGTCGTTCACGTTTCGCCCCCCTTCCCCCCATTCCCCGGCACGGATGGTACCGGAGCGTTCGTGCGGCCACCTCGCTCGGCGGCCTATAATTGCCGTTCACGGAGCTTCCGGCCACAACACGGAGTCGACCCATGACCACGGCCACCGCCACCCCGCCGACCGCCACCGCGGAACCGATCCTGCTCACCACCGTCGCCGATGGCATCGCGACGCTGACGCTCAACCGGCCCAAGCAATACAACGCGCTGTCGGGCGCCATGCTGGATGCGCTGCAGACCGCGCTGGAGAAGATCGAGAAGGATTCCACCGTGCGCGTGGTCGTCATCGCCGGCAACGGTCCCGCATTCTGCGCTGGGCATGACCTCAAGGAAATGCGCGCCCATCCGGAGAAGCGCTTCCAGGACGATCTCTTCGCGAAGTGCAGCAAATTCATGCTGACGCTGTTGCGAATCCCGCAACCGGTGATCGCGCGCGTGCACGGCATCGCGACCGCCGCCGGCTGCCAGCTGGTGGGCGCGTGCGATCTGGCGGTGGTCTCGGACAACGCGAAGTTCGCGGTCTCGGGCATCAACGTCGGGTTGTTCTGCTCCACACCCTCGGTGTCACTCGCGCGCAACGTCTCGCGCAAGCGCGCCATGGAGATGCTGGTGACCGGCGACTTCATCGATGCCGCCACGGCCAAGGACTTCGGACTGGTGAACCGGGTGGTCCCGCTCGACCAGCTCGACGCGGAAGTGAAGAACCTCGCGCAGTCGATCATCGCCAAGAGCCCGCTCGCCATCTCCATGGGCAAGCAGCTCTTCTATCGCCAGATCGAGATGGGCATCGAGGATGCCTACAAGCTCGCGGCCGAGACCATGGCCTGCAACATGATGGCCGAGGACGCGGCGGAGGGCATCGACGCCTTCATCGGCAAGCGACACCCGGTCTGGAAGGGCCGATGAGCGCTGCGCCGAAGAGCTCGCCCTTCGGTATCGCGAAGGCGGTCTTCTGGAGCTTTCTCGGCATCCGCAAGGGGAAGGACCACGGCGCTGATGTCACGCGCCTCACGCTACCGCAGGTGGTGGTCGGCGGCTTGATCGGAGCTGCGCTGTTCGTCGGAGCCCTGATCACCGTCGTCTACTTCGTGACCCACTGATCCGCGGTGACGGCGTGGGCCCCGGCGCCAGGCCGACGGTTCGCGCTGCAAGATGACCGTCGAGGGCTCCGCGCCGTCGTACGGAACCTTCGGCTTCGACCAGCGCACCGTCTCGATGGGTCGATTCGTGTCGGGAAACCCGACGCAGGCGCCACGTGGTGCAGAATTGGTGTCCGTTGGCGCGCTTTCTGCAGAACATGGGACGCCCGACCCCGCGCGGCCCCCGCGCTCTGTCGATTCTCCGAGGGAGAAAGTCGCCATGCCGATGTCTTTCCGCTCCTGGCCACGCACCATCGTGATGCTGTGCGCCGGTTTCATGGCCACCCACGGTGCATGGGCCGCTGACGACGCGTTGTGGGAGCAGATCAAGGAAGGCGGCTACGTGCTGCTGATCCGACACGCCGCCACGCCGCTGACCAAGGCTCCGACCCCGACCAGCCGCGGCGGCTGCGTGCACGAGCGGGACTTGAGCGACGCCGGGCAGATTCTGGCGCGCAAGCTCGGCGTCGTGTTCCGCGAGCACGGGGTGCCCGTGGCCCGGGTGGTTTCGAGTCCCGGGTGCCCCAGCGTGGAGACGGCCCAGATCGCGTTCGGCCGGGCGGAACCCTGGACCGATCTCGACCCGGCGGTGGACCGGCACACGCGCCTGTCACGAAGTGAGAACGCCTTGGTGAACGGCACCGCGCAGACCGGCAACCTGGTGGTGGTCACCGACAAGCTCGCCATCTCCGATCTCACCGACCGCACGCTCTCTGCCGGTGACGTGCTGGTCCTGAAGCGTTCAGGCGAGCATTTGAACATCCAGGGACTGCTGACCGCAGCCCCTTGATCCCGGGCTAGCCGCCCTCGTCGAGCCGCCGCATTCGCGCGACGGCGTCCTGCGGCTTCGGCCGCTCATCGGCGCTCAGCGCTTCGACGACTCCTGCGCGGTCCTGGGCGGACCGGTTCTGCGAAAGCTTCCACTTGCCTTCCAGCCGGGCGATCACGAACCGGAAGGGACGGATCGCGCGCAACTGTGCCTGCACGAAGTCCTCAGGGGCGTCGTCCACCGACCAGGCCTTCGGTTGCTTCGCCTCGTGATGGTCGGTGAGCCGCGCCACGACCTCGCGCTTGCCGACCGGATCGTCGATGAACTCGAGTCGGCCGAACGCGTAGACCGCCACGTAGTTCCACGTGGGGACCACCTTCGCGGTCTCACGCTTGGTCTGGTACCAGTTGGGCGAAACGTAGGCGTCGGGGCCGTTGAAGATGGCGATCGCTTCGATCGCCGGATCGTAGTGCTGGGCCTGCGGATTGGCGGCGGCGAAATGGCCGATGAGCGTTCCGTTCGGGCCCGGCGACGGATCGAACAGCAGCGGGATGTGGCTCACCTGGAGCTGACCGTCGCCGAATGAGACGAGTGCGGCGAGCGAGGCGGCTTCGATCAGGGCGCGAAGCTCGGCGGGGTCCTGCTGGCGAAAGTGGCTTGGAGCATACATTGGGGCGGTCGTCGTCTATAGGTACGAAGAGAAACGCGTCCTTCGCGGTGAACGAGGTTGCTTTTCCTTACATCAAGTACTCCGAAAGCGAGTCGCTCGCACGAATAGGATCGCCAGCATCGGCAGCGCGAAGTTGAGGATGATCGAGGCCACGAACAGTTCGCCGAGCTGGCTGTAGTCGGCCGGCACCTTCACCACCGCGCTCGCCGGGTCGCGCACTTCGCGCGCCACGGTCCAGATCTGATTGAGGTACTTGGTGCCCAGCTGTGACAGTGACAGCGCGAGGTTGGTGAACGAGGCCATGACCGCGAAATAGGTCGCCTTCAGGCGATCCGGCGCGGAGTTCGCGATCCATGCAAGCATGGGGATCATGGCGATCTGGCCCAGCGGCGATTCCAGGGCCGTGTCGATGAGCGCGATGAAGCGTGCGTCCACGACCCCGCCGGTGTGGGCGACGGTCCAGTGGTGGAAGCCGTAGTACATGGCCAGGGTCGGCAGCGACAGAATGGTCGCGGCGATGGTCAGGAAGCCGAGCACGTAAGCCATCGAGTTGTCGGCCATGAACCGCCGGAACAGGAACATGCCGAACAGCGTGAGCGTCGAACCGAGCAGACCAAGCTCCGCGAGGAACTGCTGGTCGAACTTGAGCTCGTCGATCATCCACCAAGTGGCCCCGGCCCCCGGACCCGGCATCGCTCGGAACACGAATACGAGCAACGCCGTGCCGATCAGCACGTGGCGCTGCTCGGGTTCGAGCTCGCGCACCAGTTTCAGCATGAGGAAGATGACGATCGCCATCGAACCGGCGAACACGATCTCCTGGTCGTACGGAACGTTCGAGAGCCCGATCGTGACGGTAAACGCGACGAACACTAGACTGCCGCCGAGGATCCACCAGTTCACCGCCGGCTTGTCGCTGTGCGAGTACACCCGGTGCTCGACTTCGTCGGGCGTGAGGCCGGTCTTCGCGAGACGCTTGCATTCGCGACGCTGCAGGTGTCCGGCCAGCAGCACGCCCAGCACGGAGATCACGGGGATGACGAGCGCCAGCAGATAGACCTTGCCGTAGATTGCTGCCTTGGTCGGCGCGTCCATGGTTTCCACGTCCGTGAACAGCACGATGTTGATCCCCGACACGAGCACGCCGCCGCCGATGATCGCGACGCGACCCAGGGTCTGCATGGTCACGTGACCGGCGCGGCGCTCCGCATCCGGGACCGGATGTCCCTGCTCGTCCACGCGCGGCACCGCCTCGACGGTCATGGCATCGGCCACCACGTCCTGCAACACGTAGCCGATCGGCGAGAGCAGCGCCGCGAGCACGAACCAGGATTCCACCGGCATCACCGCCGCCATCGCGGCGCGCTGGGAGATCAGCGCGAACATGATGAGCAGCGCCACCGCAATCAGGCTCGCACCGAGATAGACGAGCACGCCCTTCCACTTCCACATGAGATCCACCAGATGCCCGAGCGGCATCTTGATGGCCCAGGGCATGCCGGCCCAGAAACCCAGCGCCGCGAGAAAAGCCGCCGACAGGCCCAGGTACTCCTTCACGAAGAACGTGCCCACGATGCCGGTCAGGCCCGACACACCGGCTGCCATGTAGACCATGATCGGCGGCAGGTAGGACAGCCGCATCTGGCGACCGAGGTCGCAGATGTTGCGGTCGATCCAGCGCCACAGAGGAATGCGGTTCAGACCGGTCGCTTGCGGTACGGTGGACATGGCGTGTCGTGAAGGTCGAAGACGTCAACCTGTCACAGAGTCGGCACGAACGCAAAGGGTTCCCGGTGCCGAAGGCGGGCCCCCATCCCAACCTTCCCCCGTCTTCCGCCGGGGGAAGGAGTGCATCAGCTGCCGTCCTGCAGATCGCAGGCACTCCTTCCCCCAGCCCAGCTGGGGGAAGGTTGGGATGGGGGCAAGCGGCGGTCGACACGTCACCGTCGCCGGCCCGCACCCCGCTCAGCTGCGCGCCGCCATCTCCAGCATCAGCGTATTGAGGCGCTTCACGAAAGTGGCCGGGTCCTCGAGCTGACCGCCCTCCGCGAGCAGCGCCTGGTCGAACAGGACGTGGCTCCAGTCGTCGAAGCGCGTGCCTTCGATCTCGTACTTGAGGCGCTGCACCAGCGGATGCTGCGGGTTGATCTCGAGGATCGGCTTGGAACCGGGGATGCTCTGCCCGGCTGCCTTGAGCAGCCGCTCGAGGTTCATGCCCATCGCCTGGGCATCGGCCACGAGGCAGGCCGGCGAATCCGTCAGCCGGTGCGTGACCCGCACTTCCTTCAGCTGATCGCCGAGCGCCTTGGCGATGCGGTCGGTGAGATCCTTGAACGACTCGGCTTCCTTCTTGTGTTCTTCCTTCTCCTGCTCGTCCTCGAGCTTGCCGAGATCGAGATCACCCTTGGCGACGGAAGCTAGCGGCTTGCCCTCGAACTCGGTCAGGTTCGACACCACCCATTCGTCGACGCGATCCGACAGCAACAGGACCTCGACCCCCTTCTTGCGGAAGATCTCGAGGTGCGGCGAATTCTTCGCAGCCGCGAAGGCATCGGCCGTGACGAACCAGATCTTCTCCTGGCCCTCCTTCATGCGCGACACGTACTCGGCGAGCGACACGGTCTGCTCCTCGCTGTCGGTGTGGGTGGACGAGAACCGCAGCAGCTTCGCGATGCGCTCGCGATTCGCGAAGTCCTCGCCCACGCCTTCCTTCAGCACGCGGCCGAAGTTCTTCCAGAAGGTGGTGTACTTGTCCTTCTCGTTCTCGGCGAGTTCGTCGAGCAGACCCAGCACCTTCTTCACCGAGCCGTTGCGGATCGCTTCCACATCCTTCGAGCGCTGCAGGATCTCGCGCGATACGTTGAGCGGCAGGTCGTTGGAGTCGATCACGCCACGCACGAAGCGCAGGTAGGCCGGCATCAGCTGGTCGGCGTCGTCCATGATGAAGACGCGCTTCACGTAGAGCTTGATGCCGTGACGGTGCTCGCGGTCCCACAGATCGAACGGGGCGCGGCCCGGGATGTACAGGAGTTGCGTGTACTCCTGCCGCCCCTCCACCTTCGAGTGGATCCAGGCAAGCGGCGCCTCGAAGTCGTGGCCGACGTGCTTGTAGAACTCCTCGTACTGCTCCTTGGTGATCTCGGACTTGGGGCGGGCCCACAGCGCCGAGGCCTGATTGACCTTCTCGTCCTCGTCGGTCAGGACGTTCTCGCCCTTGTCCTTGTCCCACTGCTCCTTCTTCATCAGGATCGGCAGCGTGATGTGGTCGGAGTAGCGCCGCAGAATCTCGCGCAGCTTCCAGCCCGACAGGAACTCGTCCTCGCCTTCGCGCAGATGCAGGATGACGTCGGTGCCGCGGCCTTCCTTGGTCACCGTCTCGATGGTGTAGTCGCCGGCCCCGCCGGATTCCCAGCGCACGCCGTGTTCGTGACCCAGGCCGGCCCGTCGCGTGATCAGCGTGACCTTGTCGGCGAGGATGAACGCCGAGTAGAAGCCCACGCCAAACTGACCAATCAGATGCGCGTCCTTGGCCTGGTCGCCCGTCAGCGACTGGAAGAATTCGCGCGTGCCCGATTTCGCGATGGTGCCGATGTTGCGGATCACCTCCTCGCGCGACATGCCGACACCGTTGTCGGACACCGTGATGGTCCGGGCTTCCTTGTCGAAGCTCACCCGGATCTTGAGTTCGCTGTCGTTCTCGAACAGCGCGGGGTCGGTGAGCGCCTCGAAGCGGAGCTTGTCCGCCGCGTCGGAAGCGTTGGAAACGAGCTCGCGCAGGCAGATCTCCTTGTTGCTGTAGAGCGAGTGGATCATGAGGTCCAGCAGCTGCTTGACCTCGGCCTGGAATCCCAGTGTTTCGCGGGTGTCGGTGCTCATGGGGGTCACTTCCTCAAACAATCGTGGTTCGGACGGCCGGTAACATGACGGCGAACAGCGGCGCTTTCAACCCCCGGAACCAGCACCCCCCGCCGGCGGTCTGCAAGGACACCGCCGACCGAGGAGAACCCCCATGAAACTGCTGCACCTCCTGTCCGCCCTGGCCCTGGCTGCTCCGGCCGCAGCGGCCGACCTGCCCCTCGAGAAACTGAAGCTCCCCCCCGGCTTCTCCGTCGAGGTCTACGCCCAAGTCAGGGATGCCCGCTCGTTGGCCCTGGGTACGAACGGCATCGTGTTCGTCGGCACGCGCAGCGCCGGCAAGGTCTACGCCCTCAAGCCACGGCCGGATGGGCGCGGCGCCGAGCCGGTGGTGCTCGGTCAAGGGCTCAACGCGCCGAACGGTGTTGCCTTCCGCGACGGCGCCCTGTACGTGGCCGAGATCAGCCGCATCCTGCGCTACGACGCCATCGAGTCGCGGCTCGCCGACCCGCCGAAGCCCGTGGTGGTCACGGACCGCTATCCGACCGACGGCCATCACGGCTGGAAGTACATCGCTTTCGGTCCGGACGGCTGGTTGTACGTGCCTGTCGGCGCTCCCTGCAACGTGTGCGAAGCCGATCCGGAGCGCTACTCCCTGCTGTCGCGCATCCGACCCGACGGCAGCGGCTACGAAGTGTATGCGCGCGGCATCCGCAACACCGTCGGCTTCGACTGGCATCCACAGACGAAGGAACTGTGGTTCAACGAACACGGCCGCGACATGATGGGCGACGACATGCCCTCGTGCGAACTGAACCGTGCGCCGAAGGCGGGACTCCACTTCGGCTTCCCGTACTGCCACCAGGGCGACACGCCCGACCCGGAATTCGGGTCGAAGCGCAGCTGTTCCGAGTTCGTTCCCCCGGTGGTCAAGCAGGGCGGCCACGTGGCGCCGGACGGCCTGAAGTTCTACACCGGCAGCCAGTTCCCGCCCGAGTATCGCAACCGCATCTTCGTCGCCCAGCACGGTTCATGGAACCGGTCGAAGAAGAGCGGCTACCGCGTGATGATGGCCACGCTGAAGGACAACGAGGTGGCGAAGTTCGAACCCTTCATCGAAGGCTGGCTAGAGGACGAGAAGGCGTGGGGCCGGCCGGTGGATCTGCTGGTGATGCCGGACGGGAGCCTGCTGGTGTCGGACGACTATGCGGGGGTGGTGTACCGGGTCAGCTACGGGAAGAAGGGATAGGGTTTTACCGCGAAGGACGCGAAGGTGAGCGAAGGAAAACCGAAGGCCGAACTCCTTCGCGTTCCTTCGCGTCCTCCGCGGTGAATGCGGGGCAGTCGATGTGCTGCCAGCCGACCCCTCATTCCTCGTGCGCCCGCAAGTTCCACAGCGCGGCATCGTTCACCATTTCCATCAACCGCACGTAGTCGGCCTTGCCGTTGCCGAGCAGCGGGATCTCGGCCACGCGGATGATGTTGCGCGCCACGGCCAGCTCCTGATCGCCCTGGGCGCGCGCGGTCTTCTGTAGGCGGCCGCGGTTGAGCGTCGGATCGGTGGTGAACAGCACGGTCGTCTCGCCGCCCGACGCCTCGAGCTTGAGCACCGCCGCATGCTGATGGGCGGGTGAGGCCGCCACCGCGACTCTCTCCACGTGGTCCAGCGACACCATCTCGCCTGCGATCTTGGCGAAACGCTTCACGCGGCCCGCGATGCGCACGAAGCCTTCGTCGTCGATCTCGACCACGTCGCCGGTACGGTGCCAGCCTTCGCCGAACAGGGAATTGACCGGTTGCACTTCGCCGGGCACGTCCTGCTGCAGGTAGCCCAGCATCACCGACGGTCCGCGCACGTGCAGCACGCCGCCGCGTTCGATGCCTTCGCACGGCTCGAGCCGCGTTTCCAGGCCGGGCAGGACCTTCCCGACGTGGCCGTGGCGATGCGAATACGGCGTCGCCAGCGAGATCACGGTGCACTCGGTGGCGCCGTAGCCTTCGAAGATGCGCAGGCCGAACTTGTCCAGCCATAGGCGCGCCACGTCCTCGCCGAGCTTCTCACCGCCGGAGATGACGTAGCGCAGCGCGCCGAAGTCGCCCGGATGCGCGTTGCGCGCATAGAACCCAAGGAACGTGCTGGTGCCGAACAGGTACGTGGCATCGCGCCGGTAGGCGATCTCCGGAATCGCGCGATAGCGCAACGGTGAGAGGTACAGGAACAGCTGGGTCCCGGTCAGCAGGCACAGCATGACGCCTGCCGTGAAGCTGTAGGCGTGATACATGGGCAACGCATTCAGCACCTTGTCGGCCGGCGTGAAGTCGATGACGGTGCGGATCTGCAGGATGTTGGCCTGGATGCCGGCGTGCGACAGCGCCACGCCCTTCGGCGTGCCTTCCGAACCCGACGTGAACAGCACCGCTGCCGGCGCATGCGGATTGACCGGCACGCGCACCCGCCGCGGGAAGCGCATCGCCCACGCGATCAGCCAGAGCTTGTCGAAGAGACCGAACTGGCTCTTGATGTCTTCGACGTACAGGATGTTCACCCCGCCCAGCACCGCGATGAGCGGCTGGAGGTTGGCCTGCTCCACGAAACGTCGGGAGGTGATCACGGTCTTCAGCCGCGACACCGCGCGGCTCGCCTCGATGCCGCGGGGCCCACTGGTGTAGTTGAGCATCGCGGCGATGCGTCCCGTGCACTGCAGCGCCAACAGCACGCCGACCGAAACGAACAGGTTCGGCATCAGGACGCCCACGGCCTCGCCCTGCTCCGTGCGGCGCGTGAGCCAGCGGCCGATGGCAAGACTCGCCTTCAGCAAGTCGCCGTAGGTCTTGGGTTCCTCGTACATGTCCTCGAGGATCTCGGTGCCACGGCCCTCGCGTTCGACCGCGTCGAGAAACGCATCGAACAATCCCTTAGGTACGTGTGAATGGAACGTGGCCGCCTGCATCACCAGGGCGAGTTCCCGTGCCCCGATGGCCCGCCGTGCCCGCGGCCCGTGGCCCACGGGCGTGTCTACGTGCACCGGCGGATGCACGCGCAAGGTGACGCGACCGCCGGCGAGGCCGTGCGAAAACATGTGGCGCCGGCTTTCAATGTGCACCGGCACCAATGTGGCACCGCTCTTGAAGGCGATCAGCGCCGCACCCTCGTAGATCTTCATCACGTTGCCGGCGCGTACGACGCGCCCTTCGGGGAAGAGCGCGACCGACCGGCCCTGCTCAATCAGGCGCAGCACCTTCTTCACCGTCATGGGATGGTTCATGTCCCAGGTCTGGTGTTCGATCCAGCGCGAGGCGAACCGCAGCAGGCGGTGCCGCTTGTCCTCCCGCGGGAAGATCACCACGGGCCTCACCGGCAGGCACAACGCGAGCAGCAGTGCGTCCAGCACCGACGGATGGTTGGCGACGATCAGCACGCGCCGCTCGGAAAGCGCCGAGGTGTCGCCAGCGACGGACACCCGCAGCCAGGCTTTCAGCAACCAGCGCAGCAGTGTCCGCACGAGATCTCCTGGAATCGCCGCCGGTGCGGCCGTTGTTGGAGCGCCGGCGCTTGCAGAAGTTGTGCCGTCGCCGTCTGCGCGTGGCGACGCATGCGTTTCACGACACCGAATCGATGTGCGCACCGCGACGTCGAAGCGCAACGCGAAGGTCGCACGCTAACCCTCTGTTTCCGTGCGGCGCCCCCCGTGAACCTGTCATTCAGCGAGATTTGCGGCAAGAAAAACCCTCACTTACATTCATTTGCACATGGATCCGCAGGAGAAAGTCGCTCCCGCCCCGCTCCCATCGCCCGCCCGCCTCGACGTCCGCTTTTCATCAGGAGATCCGCCATGGACATGACTATCCCGCACGCGCTCGTCAAAGCCTCGCAGAAAATCGCCGACTACGACGACGGCAGAACCATCGACTTCTTCTGCTCCGAACAATTGTCGGCCACCTATGACCAGGAACAGCACGCGGTGTGGCTGCGCATGACGCCGCAACCGAGACCCAGCTTCAATCCCGAGCTGCTGCGCGATCTCGGTACGTACTGCCGCCTGCTCGGAGAGACCCAGGGTACCGTGCACTGCCGTGGTGGGGAGCATCCGGTGGAGTACGCGGTGCTCGCGTCCGCAACGCCTCATGTCTTCAATCTGGGCGGCGATCTCGCGCTCTTCATGCGCCTCATCGAGGCCGGCGACCGCGCCGGACTAACGCAGTACGGCAGAGCCTGCGTCGACGTTCTTTATAGCAACTATCGCGGCCACGGGCTGCCGATCCTGACGATATCCCTGGTCCAGGGTGAATGCCTGGGTGGAGGTTTCGAGGCGGCGCTGTCGAGCGACATCATCGTGGCGGAGCGCAGCAGCCGGTTCGGGTTTCCGGAGATTCTGTTCAATCTGTTTCCGGGTATGGGAGCCTATTCTTTCCTCGAGCGCCGGATCGGGCAAAAGCTCACAGAAGAGCTGATCTCGGGTGGCAAGATCCATAGTGCGGATGATATGCTGCGGCTAGGGGTCGTGGATGTTGTCGTCGATGATGGCGAGGGCGAAAGCGCAGTGGACGCTCACATTCGCGGCAACCGGCGCAGCCGCAACGGTTTGACCGGGATCGCCCGGGCCCGGCGGCGGGTGCGAGGCATCGAATTCGAAGAGTTGATGGACGTGGTGGGGATCTGGGTCGATGCGGCGCTGAACCTGACGTCGCGTGACTTGAAGCTGATGCAAAGGCTCGTGAATCGGCAGAACGATCTCGAGGTGGCGCACGGCGTGCATTGAGCCGGCAACGGTGATCAGGCACCGCTTGGGAGGGCGGGGCTACAGGAGAGACAGCCAGTGACCAACTCGCGCGATCGGGTCGAGTACAGCATCCAGGAAGTGGCCGAGAAGCTCGGTGTTCCGGTTCAGAAACTGCGGCGCTGGGATGCCCAGGGGGTATTGGTCGCCCGGCGCACGGACGGGGGTCACCGCCGGTACGCGAAGGAAATCGTGGATGGGCTCGCCGCCTCCACGCTCGGCAGCACCATGGACAAGTACAACGACGAGTTGGAGCACGCCCGCAAGACTCTCCAGGAGAAGCGCCGCATCATCCAGCTGCTGCTGGAAAGCGAAAGCCGCTACCGCGATCTGGTCGAGACCTCCCACGACCTGATCTGGACCACCGATTCCCAGGGCCGCTTCACCTACCTGAACGGGGCCTGTCAAGAGATCTTCGGGGTCAAGCCGCAGGATCTCATCGGCCACTGCTTCTTCGACTACGAGATGCGCCCGTCGCACGTGTCGAACCGCCGTTTTCTCTCGCAGCTGCGCAAGCACGGCGAAGTGAAGAACTACATGACGCGGCTCGCCGGTGCGGACGGTCAGGAACGCTGGGTCGGGATCAATGCCCGCGTCGCCTACGACGAGAACGGCGGCATGATGGGCATCCGCGGTACCGCCCGCGACATCACCGAACAGCAGCGTGCCGCGCTGCAGATCGAATATCTGGCCACGCACGACGCGCTGACCGGCCTGCCCAACCGGGTGAGCCTGCAGAAGGCCGTGGAGAAGGCTCTCGAGAACGGCGAGAAGGGCGCGGTCGCCTTCATCGACCTCGACCACTTCAAGTACGTGAACGACAACGTCGGCCATCGCCAGGGCGACCAGCTCATCCTCGCAGTGGGCGGGATGCTGCGCGAAGCCGGCGAGAAGCTGGGCGGCGAGGTCTATCGTCTCGGCGGCGACGAGTTCGCGGTGCACCTGCGCAACGCGCTGCGGCCCCAGGCGACCCAGGCGGCGGAAACGCTGCTGTCCCAGTTGCGCGTACAGCCGATGCAGGTGAGTTCCGATGCGCGCGTCCTCAAGCTGACCGCATCTTCCGGCGTCGCGCTGTACCCCTTCCATGCGAATGAGGCCGCGGCGCTGCTCGCCGCCGCCGACATCGCGCTGTACCAGGCCAAGGATTCCGGCCGCAACCGCGTCGTGACCTACGGCCAGGACGGCGGTGAAGCGCTGAAGACCACCACCAAGCGCGTGCTGTGGGCGAAGCAGCTGCGGGAAGTGCTGGATGAAGACCGCCTGATGCTCTACACCCAGCCAGTGGTCCGGCTGGAAGACCAGGCCGTCATGCACCAGGAAGTGCTGGTCCGCATCGAAGGCGATGACGGCCGCATCGTGGCCCCGGGCCAGTTCATCGAGGCCGCGGAATCGCTCGGCATGGTCCAGGAGATCGACCTGCGCGTCACCGCCAAGCTGATCGAGCACCTGAAGGCGGAGATCCAGCGCGGCGCGCCGCGCATCCGCCACTTCGTGAACCTGTCGCGCGTCAGCATCACCGACCCGCACTGGACCAAGAAGTTCTATGCGCTGCTGCAAGGCGCCCCGGAAGTCCGCAACCTGCTGGTGTTCGAGGTGACGGAGTCCGCAGCCATGGCCGAAGTGAGCGTCACGAAGGGCTTCATCAAGGAACTGAAGCAGCTCGGCTGCCGCATCGGCCTGGACGACTTCGGTTCCGGCTTCAGCTCCTTCTACTATCTGCGCCAGTTCGACGTGGACTACCTCAAGATCGACGGCAACTTCGTGCGCGACCTCACCCGCGACGAAGGCAACCGCATCTTCGTGAAGGCACTGTGCGACGTGGGCTCGGGTCTGTCGAAGCAGGTGGTGGCGAAGTGGGTGGAGACACCCGAAGCCATCGTGCTCCTACGCGACATGGGCGTGAAATTCGGCCAGGGCTACCTGTTCCAGCATCCGAAATCCCTGATCGAGCCGGCGCGCGAAGCCGCACCGGCGCGGATCAGGCGGGCGTCAGAAGCGGGCAGTTGAAACACGGCGGCAAGGCCCGGTAAAGCCTTCGCTCCTACTCAGCCCCTAGACCGGCCACCCACCAGACCGGATCCGATCAGCCCACAGCAGGCCGGCGATCGTCTTCACTTCCGTGATCCGACCGTTGCGGATCCATGCGAGCGCCTCGTCGAGCGGCACGATGAGCGTCTCGAGAAATTCCTCGTCGTCGAGATCCGTGCCGCTGAAGCTCAGGCCCCGCGCGAGGAACATGTCGACGATCTCGTCGGAGTAGCCGATGCACGGATGCATCGTGCAAAGGTGATCCCAGCGCGATGCGTTGTAGCCGGTCTCTTCGAGCAGCTCGCGCTTCGCCGTTTCCAGCGGTGGTTCACCCGGATCGAGTTTGCCGGCGGGCAGTTCGTAGAAGTGCTTGCGCAGCGGATAGCGGAACTGCCGCTCGAGCAGCACCCCGCCGTCCTCGAACAACGGCAGGATGACTGCGGCGCCCGGATGCACCACGTACTCGCGCGTGGCCTTCTTGCCGTCCGGCAGGCGCACTTCGTCCTCACGCACTTCCAGCAGACGCCCGCGATATGCGGCGGCCGACGCGAGTTCGTGCTCGGTGAAATCGCGTTCGTCGGCCACGGTCGGGCGGCTAGAGGGACGCCTGGATGGCGCGCTGGCACAAGGCCATCAGCCAGCCGGGCACGATGCCCATCACCAGCGCCGCGAGACCGTTCACGGACAGCAGCAAGCGCATGCCGGCATCCGCGCGGATGGGCGTCGTATCCACCGGTTCGTCGAAATACATCAGGCGCACCACGCGCAGATAGTAGAACGCCCCCACCAGCGACAAGATCACCGCCACCACGGCGATCCAGATCTGGTCGGCGTTGATCACCGCCTGGAGCACCGACAGCTTGGCGTAGAAGCCCACGGTAGGCGGCACGCCCGCCATGGAGAACATCAGCAGCAGCATCAGGAATGCGTACCAGGGGCTGCGCCGGTTCAGGCCCTTGAAGTCCTCCAGCCGGTCGGCTTCGAAGCCCTCGCGCGCGAGCAGCAGAATCATGCCGAAGGCGCCGAGGCTGGTCAGCGTATAGACCACGACGTAGAACATCGAGGCGCCGTAGCCGTTCTGGTCGCCCGCCAGCACCCCGAGCAGCAGGAAGCCCATATGCGAGATGGTCGAGTATGCGAGCATCCGCTTGAGGTTCGTCTGGGCGATCGCGGTGATGTTGCCCACCGCCATGGAGGCCACCGCAAGCACGATCAGCATCTGGCGCCATTCGATCAGCAGGCTCGCGTGGCCCAGCGACTCCACCAGCAGTCGCATGACGAAAGCGAACGCGGCGAGCTTCGGCGCGCTGCTGATGAGCAGCGCGACCGCGGTCGGTGCGCCTTGATAGACGTCCGGCACCCACATGTGGAACGGTACCGCGCCCAGTTTGAAGCCGATGCCGGCCACCAGGAACACCAGGCCGAACACCAGGATCGTGCCGTTCGCCTTGCCGTCGGCGATGACCTGCGCGATCTTCGGGATCTCGAGCTGCCCGGTGGCGCCATAGATCATGGACATGCCGTAGAGCAGCATGCCCGAAGCCAGGGCGCCGAGCACGAAGTACTTCATCGCCGCCTCGGTGTTGTCCTTCGAGTCGCGCTGCAGGGCCACCAGCGCGTACAGCGAAAGCGACAGCAGTTCGAGCCCGAGGTACAGCGACAGCAGGTGATTGGCCGAGATCATCACCATCATGCCCAGCGTCGCGAACAAGACCAGCGTGAAGAACTCGCCGCGGTACATGCCCCGAGCTGCGGCGTAGCTGCGCGAATAGATCAGCATGGCACTGACGGCGATCAGCACCATCACCTTGAGGGTGTCGGCCAGCGGATCGTCGACGAACATGCCGTTCAAGGCGTGGGTGACCTCGGGCCTGGCGCTCGCCACGATGACCGCACCGCAGGCCACCAGCGTGGCCACCGCCAGCGCGAAGGTCGTGCTGCGCTGATCATCGCGCAGGAACAGGTCCGCGATCAGGATCACGCAGACCATCACGAGCAGCAGGATCTCGGGCCAGGCGGCGAGGTAGTCGGCGGCAGCGAGCGTCACGGATCAGTTCCCCGGAATCTTCGTCTTCGCCACGTGGGCCAGGAGATCGGCCACCGGCGTTTCGAGCACCGCGTTGAAGGGCGCGGGATACAGGCCCATCGCCAGCACGGCGATGGCAAGCAGCGCGAGGAAGATCCACTCGCGCGGCGAGATGTCCTTCAGTTCCGCCACGTGGTCGTTCGCCACCGCGCCGAACACGACACGCTTGTACATCCACAGGGTGTAGGCGGCTCCGAAGATCAGCGTCGAGGCTGCCGCGAACGCGATCCAGAAGTTCGCCTTGACCGCACCCATGATCACCATGAACTCGCCGACGAAGCCGCTGGTACCCGGCAGGCCCGCGTTCGCCATGGCGAACAGCATGAAGAACGCCGCGAACACCGGCATGCGATTCACCACGCCACCGTAGTCCGCGATCTGCCGCGAGTGGAGGCGGTCGTACAGCACGCCGACACACAGGAACAGCGCGCCCGACACGAAACCGTGGGAGATCATCTGGATCACGGCGCCTTCGGCGCCGAGGCGATCGAAGATGAACAGGCCCAGCGTGACGAAGCCCATATGCGAGATGGACGAATAGGCGATCAGCTTCTTCATGTCGGTCTGCACCAAGGCCACCAGGCCGATGTAGACCACGGCGATCAGCGAAAGGCCGATCATCACTCCCGACAGCGCGTGGCTGGCGTCGGGCACGATCGGCAGCGAGAACCGGATGAAGCCGTAGCCGCCCAGCTTCAGCGCGATGGCTGCCAGCACCACCGAGCCGCCCGTGGGCGCTTCCACGTGGGCGTCCGGCAGCCAGGTATGCACCGGCCACATGGGCACCTTGACCGCGAACGCGACGAGGAACGCGAGAAAGATCAGTACCTGCGCCGTCATGCCGATCGGCAACACGTGGAAGTCGGCTATGGAGAAGCTGCCGCCGGCCGCGTTGTACAGGTAGATGAGCGCCACCAGCATCAGCAGCGAACCCAGCAGCGTGTACAGGAAGAACTTGACCGCGGCATAGACACGGTTGGGGCCGCCCCAGACGCCGATCACGATGAACATCGGAATCAGCGTCGCTTCGAAGAACGCGTAGAACAGCATCGCGTCCATGGCGGCGAAAACACCGTTCATCAGCCCGGACATCACCAGGAATGCCGCCATGTACTGGGCGACCCGCGATTCGATCACCTTCCAGCCCGCAACCACCACGAGGATGGTGGTGAAACTGTTCAACAGGATCAGCAGCAGAGAGATGCCGTCGATGCCGAGGTGGTAGCGGATGTGATAGCGCTCGATCCAGTCCTTGAGCTCCACGAACTGCATCGCCTGCGCACCGACGTCGAAGTTGGTCGCGAGCGGAATCGTCACGACGAACCCGAGGACCGCACCCGCCAGAGCGAGCCACCGTGCCGTGGCCGCGTTGCGGTCCGAGCCGGTCGCGAGCACCACCAGCCCCGCCAGGATCGGGGTCCAGATGGCCAGCGTCAACAGCGGCATGCCGCTCATGTGCGCACGAACCAGAGGGTGAGCAGCACGAACACGCCGATGATCATGGTGAACGCGTAGTGGTAGATCATGCCCGACTGGAACTTGCGGATGACGCCGGAGAACCAGCCCACCAGATGCGCCGTGCCGTTCACGAACACGCCGTCGATCACCTTCACGTCACCGAACCGCCACAGCCCGGCGCCGAACTTCCGCGCACCGCCGGCGAACAGCCAGCCGTAGAGCTCGTCGAACCAGTATTTGTGGACCAGCAGCGAGTAGACGGGAGCGAAGGTCTTCGCGAGCGCTTCCGGGATCTGCGGCCGCTTGAGATAGAAGAACCACGCGACCACGACGCCACCCAACGCAAGCCAGAACGGCAGGGTCTGGAATGCGTGCATGCCCATGGCGAGCGCGCCATGGAAGTGTTCCGCCAGATCGGCCATCGCCTCGTGCTCGGGCGCGACATGAATGGCGTCCTTGAAGAAGCTGCCGAACAGCATCGGTTCGATGGTCAGGTAACCGATGATCACCGAAGGAATGGCGAGCAGCACCAGCGGCACCCAGACCACCGCCGGAGATTCATGGGGCGTGCCGCCGTGATGGTCGTCATGGCCGTGGTGGTCATCCCCGTGCGGCTTGTCGTGGAACCGTTCCTTCCCGTGGAACACCAGGAAGTACATGCGGAACGAGTAGAACGCGGTAACGAACACACCGGCGACGACGGCGAAGTAGGCGAATCCCGAACCGGGGACGTGCGAGGCCGCCACCGCCTCGATGATGCTGTCCTTCGAGTAGAACCCGGAGAAGAACGGCGTGCCGATCAGGGCGAGCGATCCGATCAGCGACACGACCCAGGTGATGGGCATGTACTTGCGCAGGCCGCCCATGTTGCGGATGTCCTGGTCGTGGTGCATGCCGATGATGACCGAGCCCGCTGCGAGGAACAGCAGCGCCTTGAAGAAGGCGTGGGTCATCAGGTGGAAGATCGCCACCGAGTAGGCGGAAGCGCCCAGTGCCACCGTCATGTAGCCCAGCTGGGACAGCGTGGAATAGGCGACCACCCGCTTGATGTCGTTCTGGACTATGCCCAGGAAACCCATGAACAGCGCCGTGATGGCGCCGATCACGATCACGAACGACAGCGCCGTCTCGGACAGCTCGAACAGCGGCGACATGCGCGCCACCATGAAGATCCCGGCCGTCACCATGGTGGCGGCGTGGATCAGCGCCGAGATCGGCGTCGGGCCTTCCATGGAATCCGGCAGCCAGACGTGGAGCGGAAACTGGGCCGACTTGCCCATGGCACCGATGAACAGCAGGATGCAGATCACCGTCAGCACCGACCACTCGGCCGTACCGAACAGGGCGATGGTCTTGTCGGCCACCGCAGGCGCGGTACGGAATACCGTGGCGTAGTCGAGCGAACCGAACCAGGCGAGTACCAGGCCGATACCGAGCAGGAAGCCGAAGTCGCCCACCCGGTTCACCAGGAACGCCTTCAGGTTGGCGAAGATGGCGCTCGGCCGGGTGTACCAGAAACCGATCAGGAGGTAGGAGACCAGTCCTACCGCCTCCCAGCCGAAGAAGAGCTGCAGGAAGTTGTTCGACATCACCAGCATCAGCATGGAGAACGTGAACAACGAGATGTAGCTGAAGAAGCGCTGGTAACCAGGATCGTCCGCCATGTAGCCGATGGTGTAGACATGCACCATCAGCGAGACGAAGGTCACGACCAGCATCATGGTCGCGGTGAGGGCGTCGATGAGGAAGCCCACTTCGAGCTTGATGTCGCCCGCCACGAGCCACGTGTAGACCGGCCCGTTGAACGTCTGCCCGGCCAGCACGTCCTGGAACACCATCACCGAGGCGATGAAGGAGATCAGCACGCCCAGGATCGTGACGGTATGGGCGCCGGCGCGGCCGACGAAGCGGCCGAACAGGCCGGCGATGATCGCGCCCAGCAGCGGCGCGAGGGGGACGATGAGGTAGAGCGTCTTCATCCCTTCAACCGATCCAGGTCATCGACGTTGATGGTGCGGATGTTGCGGAACAGCACCACGAGGATCGCGAGGCCGATGGCGGATTCGGCCGCGGCCACGGTCAGGATGAAGAACACGAACACCTGACCCGCGTAATCCTGCAGGAAGTGCGAGAACGCGACGAAGTTCATGTTGACGGCGAGCAGCATCAGCTCGATCGCCATCAACAGGATGATCACGTTCTTGCGATTGAGGAAGATGCCGACGACGCTGATCGCGAACAGCACGGCGCCCAGGACGAGGTAATGCGACAGGGAGATCAAGCGCCGCCTGCCCCCTTCTCCGGCTCGGTCGCGGGGGCGACCTCGGCGGGAACCGACACGATGCGGACGCGATCTTCACGGCGCACCGCGATCTGGCGGGCCGGATCCTGGTACTTGGTGTCCTTGCGGCTGCGCAGAGTCAGCGCGATGGCGGCGACGATGGCCACCAGCAGGATGACTGCGGCGATTTCGAACGCGTAGACGTACTGGGTGTAGATGAGGACGCCCAGCTCGCGTGTGTTGCTGTAGCCGGCAGCCTTCGCATCGGGGGCCGGAAAACCCTCGAGCTGGAAGTAACGGCCCCACAGGATGGTCGCCATCTCCGCCACCATCACGCCGGCCACCACCAGCGCGGGCACCAGGTAGTCCCAGTAGCCCTCGCGCAGGCGGTCGAGATTGATGTCCAGCATCATGACGACGAACAGGAACAGCACCATCACCGCACCCACGTAGACCAGCACCAGCGCGATGGCGAGGAACTCCGCCTCGAGCAGCATCCAGAGCCCCGCCGAGGTTCCGAACGACAGCACCAGGAACAGCGCGGCGTGCACCGGGTTGCGGGCGGTGATGACGCGCAGCGCCGCGAACAGCAGGATCGCGGCGAACACCCAGAAGACGGCGGACTGGAAGCTCATCGGTAGGCGGCGTCCGTCGTGCGGTCCTGGGCGATCTGCTCTTCATACCGATCGCCGATGGCGAGCAGCATCTCCTTCGTGTACACGAGGTCGCCGCGGCGCTCGCCGTGGTACTCGAAGATGCGGGTCTCGACGATGCTGTCCACGGGGCAGGATTCCTCGCAGAACCCGCAGAAGATGCACTTGGTGAGGTCGATCTCGTAGCGCGTCGTGCGGCGGGTGCCGTCGGCGCGCTGATCGGATTCGATGGTGATGGCGAGCGCCGGACACACGGCCTCGCACAGCTTGCAGGCGATGCAGCGTTCCTCGCCGTTCGGATAGCGGCGCAGGGCGTGCAGGCCGCGGAAGCGCGGGCTCTGCGGCGTCTTCTCCTCAGGGAACTGCACGGTGACCTTGCGGGCGAACATGTGCCGCCCGGTGAGCGCCATGCCCTTCACCAGCTCGAAGAGCAGGAAGGTGCGGAAGAATTCGCGGATCGCGTTCATCGCGGTCTCCTCAGCCCCATAACCAGTACGGCGTCAGCATCCAGCCGCCGATCACGATGAGCCAGACCAGGGTGACCGGGATGAACACCTTCCAGCCCAGGCGCATGATCTGGTCGTAGCGATAGCGCGGGAATGTCGCGCGGAACCAGAGGAACAGGAACAGCACGAAGGCCACCTTGGCGAGCAGCCACAGGAAGCTGTCGGGCAGGAACGGGACCGGCGACAGCCAGCCGCCCAGGAACATGGTCGCGCACAGCGTCGAGACCAGGATCATGTTGGCGTACTCGGCCAGGAAGAACACCGCGAACGCCATGCCGGAGTACTCGACGTGGAAGCCGGCCACGATTTCCGACTCACCTTCCGCCACGTCGAACGGCGCGCGGTTGGTCTCGGCGACACCGGAGATCAGGTAGACCAGGAACATCGGAAACAGCGGCACCCAGTTCCAGGAGAACAGGCCGTAGCTTCCCTGCTGCTGCTTCACGATCTCCACCAGGTTGAGGCTGTGCGCCATCATCAGTACGCCCACCAGCGCGAAGCCCATCGCGATCTCGTAGGACACGATCTGCGCCGCCGAGCGCAGGCTGCCCAGGAACGCGTACTTCGAGTTCGAGGCCCAGCCGGCGATGATGACGCCGTACACACCCATCGAGGTGATCGCGAGCACGTACAACAATCCCGCATCGACGTTCGCGAGCACGAGGTTCGGATCGAACGGAACCACCGCCCAGGCCGCCAGCGCCGGCATGATGGACAGGATGGGCGCGAGGATGAACAGGAACTTGTTCGCCCCCGTGGGGATGATGATTTCCTTGGTGAGCAGCTTGATGCCGTCGGCGATGGGCTGCCCCCAGCCGCGCAGCCAGCGGATGCCGAAGAAGGAGACCCGGTTCGGTCCGAGGCGCACCTGCATGTAGCCGATCACCTTGCGCTCGGCGAGCGTGAGGTACGCGACACCGATCATCAGCGGCAGGACGATCGCGATGATCTTCGCGAGGGTCCAGACCACCGGCCATGCCGGGCCGAGGAGTGATTCGAAGTACTCCATCAGCCGGCGGCACGCGCCGCCACGGCGACGCGCTCCACGGTAACCGCACCGGAGCCGAGCTCGACGGTCGCAGGATGAGCGGCGGCGATTCGCACGGTCTGGCGCGGCAGGCGGTCGTCGCGCCCCGCGAACAGCAACGCACTGCCCGCGCCCTGGGTCACGCGCACCTGATCGCCGGCCGAGAGGCCCAGCGATGCGAGCGTTTCGGCGTGCATCCATGCCTGCGGCGGCTGTGCATCGGCAGTCTTCTGCAGTGCCGGTGCGCGGCGGACCAGCGGATCGGCGGAATGGATCGGCACGTCGGCGATGCGTTCGAGCCCACGCGCGGGATTGGCCAGATCGAGGGGAGGCTGCGTGGCGAGAGCATTGTCGAGACGGCTGACGACGTCGCCGCCCAGAGCCGCGTCCTTCACCTGATCGGGGCTCTCGTAGTCGAAGCCTTCGAGGCCGAGCAGGTTGCCGAGCACGCGCAACACTTTCCAGGCGGGCCGAGTCTCGCCCAGCGGTTGCACCACGCCCTTGAAGCTCTGCGCGCGCCCCTCGGTGCTCACGAACGTGCCCGCCGTCTCGGTGAACGGCGCGATCGGCAGGATGGCGTGGGCGTATTCCGCTGCGCGCGTCTGGAACGACGACAGCGCAACGACGAACTGAGCCTGTTGCATCGCGACCAGTGCCGCGGCACCGTCCGAGGTGTCGAACTCGGGCTCGCAACCGAGCAGCACGTATGCGCCCAGGGGCTTTGCGATCATCGCGGTCGCGGTCAACCCACCCTGCGCCGGCACGGCACCGGCCAGGTATCCACCGACGCTGTCGGCCGCTTCACCGAGCACGCCGAAGCGCGCACCGGCGATCTGCGCCAGCGACTGGGCGAGAACTTCGAGCGTGGCCGCACGCGGATGATGTTGTGCGAAATTGCCGAGGAACACCGCAGCCGGTTCGCCGCCGCAGAGCATCTCGGCGACGCGCCTGGCGGCATCGCCGGGAACGACGCTGGCGAGGGCCGGATCGGTCGGCACGCCTTTGATCGCAGCAGCGGCCTGCACCACTTCCGCCAGTGCGGCGGGCATCGCACCGGGTGCCACGATGGACTTGGCGGTCACCGGGATCAACGGGTCGTCGTCGAAGGGATTGACGAAGGCCAGTTGCAATCCGCGCTTGGCCGCCTGCCGGATGCGCGCGGCGATCAGCGGATGGTCCTTGCGCAGGTTGCTGCCGATCACCAGCACGCGCTTCAAGCCGTTCACTTCGGCCACGGGCATGCCGAGCCAGGGCGTGCCCTTGCGCCGCCCGTCGAGCGAGAAGTCGGTCTGGCGCAGGCGGAAGTCGACGTTGTGCGAGCCGAGGCTCCGCATCAGCTTGCCCAGGAGAAACAGCTCCTCGACCGTCGAGTGGGGACTGCCGAGCGCGCCCAGCGCCGCGCCACCGCGCGCATCCTTCACGCGCTTCAACCCTTTCGCGACGAACTCGAGTGCGACCTGCCAATCCACTTCGCGCCACTGGCCGCCTTCGCGGATCATGGGTCGCGCGAGGCGCTGTTCGGAATTGAGTGCCTGGTAGGAGAAGCGGTCCTTGTCGGACAGCCAGCATTCGTTCACCGCCTCATTCTCGAGCGGCAGCACGCGCATGACGCGGTTGCCCTTCACCTGCACGACCAGGTTGGAGCCGAGGCCGCAATGGGGGCTCACCGATTTGCGGCGCGCCAGCTCCCAGGTGCGGGCGGTGTAGCGGAACGGCTTCGAGGTCAGCGCGCCGACCGGGCACAGATCGATCATGTTGCCCGACAGCTCGGAATCCACGGTCCTGCCGACGAACGAGAGAATCTCGGAATGCTCGCCGCGCCCGGCCATGCCGAGCTCCATCACGCCGGCGACCTCCTGGCCGAAACGCACGCAGCGCGTGCAGTGGATGCAGCGCGACATCTCCTCGGCCGCCACCAGCGGACCGATGTCCTTGCTCGGCACTACGCGCTTCAACTCGCCGAAGCGCGACGAGGACGGACCGTAGCCCACCGCGAGATCCTGCAGCTGGCATTCGCCGCCCTGATCGCAGATCGGGCAGTCGAGCGGATGGTTGATGAGCAGGAACTCCATCACGCCCTTCTGGGCCTTCACCGCGGTCTCGGAGTGGGTCCAGACCTTCATGCCCTCGGCGACCGGCGTGGCGCACGTAGGCAACGGTTTCGGCGCCTTCTCCACCTGCACCAGGCACATGCGGCAGTTCGCAGCGATGCTGAGCTTCTTGTGCCAGCAGAAATGCGGCACGTAAGTACTGAGCGCGTTCGTGGCGGCCATGATCATCGAGCCTTCCGGCACCGCCACAGGCTTGCCGTCGACCTCGAGATTGATCATCTTCGGTTCGCTCATCGCTCTAGGCCGCCTTCGCCACTCTGTCGACCAGGCAGTGGCCGTGATCGATGTGGTACTGGAACTCGTCGCGGTAGTGCTTGATGAACGCGCGTACCGGCATCGCCGCGGCGTCGCCCAGCGCGCAGATGGTGCGCCCCTGGATGTTGTCCGCGACGGAATTCAGCATGTCGAGGTCTTCCTTGCGACCCTGCCCGTGCTCGATGCGATGGACCATGCGATACAGCCAGCCCGTGCCTTCGCGACAGGGCGTGCACTGCCCGCAGGATTCCTCGTAGTAGAAGTACGACAACCGCTCCAGGCAACGCACCATGCAGCGGGTCTCGTCCATGATGATGACCGCACCCGAACCGAGCATGGACCCGGCCTTGGCGATGGAGTCGTAGTCCATGTCGGTCTGCATCATGATCTCGGCGGGCAGCACCGGCATCGACGAGCCGCCGGGGATGCAGGCTTTGAGCTTGCGGCCGCCGCGCATGCCGCCGGCCATCTCGAGCAGTTTCGCGAACGGCGTGCCGAGCTTCACTTCGTAGTTGCCGGGCCGCGCCACATCGCCGGACACGGAGAAGATCTTGGTGCCGCCGTTGTTCGGTTTGCCGAGATTCAGGAACGCTTCGCCGCCGTTCAGGATGATCCACGGAACCGCCGCGAAGGTCTCGGTGTTGTTGATCGTGGTGGGTTTGCCGTACAGGCCGAAGCTCGCGGGGAACGGGGGCTTGAACCGCGGCTGACCCTTCTTGCCCTCGAGCGATTCGAGCAGCGCGGTCTCTTCGCCGCAGATGTAGGCACCCCAGCCGTGATGGGCGTGGAGCTGGAAATCGAAGCCGCTGCCGAGGATGTTCGTTCCCAGCAGACCCGCGGCACGTGCCTCCTCGAGGGCCACCTCGAAGCGCTCGTAGCCTTCCCAGATCTCGCCGTGGATATAGTTGTAGCCCACGGTGATGCCCATGGCGTACGCGCCGATCGCCATGCCCTCGATCACGATGTGCGGGTTGTAGCGCAGGATGTCGCGATCCTTGAACGTGCCCGGCTCGCCCTCGTCGGAATTGCACACGAGGTAACGCTGGCCGGTGTAGTTCTTCGGCATGAAGCTCCACTTGAGGCCGGTGGGGAAGCCTGCGCCTCCCCGGCCGCGCAGCGCGGATTTCTTCAGCTCGTCGATCACCGCGGTGGGCGGGATCTTCTCGGTGAGGATCTTGCGCAGCGCCTGGTAGCCGCCGCGCGACTCGTAGTCCTTCAGCCGCCAGTTGGTGCCGTTCAACCCCTTGAGGATGATGGCGTCGGGACCGTACGCGCCCTCGGGAAACGGTGGGTGGGAAGTGATCATCGCGAAAGCTCCGCAAGCCATGCGTCGATCTTCTCCGGCGACATCTCGACCAGCATCTTCTTGTTGTTGTGGATCAGCACCGGGGCGTCGCCGCAGGCACCGAAGCATTCACCTTCCTTCAAGGTGAACTTGCCGTCCGCCGTGGTGCCGCCGAAATCCACACCCAGCTTCTTCTTGAGATGGGCGGCCGCCTCACCGGCGCCCGACAGCGCACACGGCAGGTTGGTGCAGATGCAGACCTTGTGCTTGCCGACCGGCTCGAGGTCGTACATGGTGTAGAACGTCGCCACCTCGTACACGGCGATGGGCGGCATGCCGAGGTGGGCGGCGACGGCATCCAGGACTTCCGTCGTGAGCTGGGGATGTTCGTCCTGCGCGATCGCAAGCGCCGACATCACCGCCGACTGCTTCTGGTCGGCAGGATACTTGGTCAGTTCGCGATCGATGCGGCTGCGGACGGAATCGGAAAGCATCAGCGGTCCACCTCGCCGAACACGATGTCCATGGTGCCGATGATCGCCACGGCGTCTGCGATCATGTGGCCCCTGCCCATCTCGTCCATGGCGGCGAGATGCGGGAAGCCGGGCGCACGGATCTTCAGGCGGTACGGCTTGTTGGCCCCGTCCGACACGAGATAGATGCCGAACTCGCCCTTCGGCGCCTCGACGGCGGCATAGCACTCGCCCTCGGGCACGTGCATGCCTTCGGTGAAGAGCTTGAAGTGATGGATCAGCTCTTCCATGTTGGTCTTCATGTCCACGCGCGAGGGCGGCGCCACCTTGTGGTCTTCCGTCATCACCGGGCCGGGATTGGCGCGCAGCCAGTCGATGCACTGCTTCACGATCCGGTTCGACTGCCGCATCTCCTCGATGCGCACCAGGTAGCGGTCGTAGCAGTCGCCGGTGACGCCCACCGGGATGTCGAAGTCGAGGCGGTCATAGACCTCGTAGGGCTGCTTCTTGCGCAGATCCCACGCGAATCCGGAACCGCGCAGCATCGGACCGGTGAACCCCAGCTGCAGCGCGCGCTCCGGGCTGACCACGCCGATGCCGACGGTGCGCTGCTTCCAGATGCGGTTGTCGGTGAGCAGAGTCTCGTACTCGTCCACCTGCTTGGGGAAGCGCGTGACGAAATCCTCGATGAAATCGAGCATCGAACCCTGACGGTTCGCGTTGAGCCGCTTCACGTCCTCGGCCGAGCGCAGATTGGATGCCTGGTACTGCGGCATGCGATCCGGCAAGTCGCGATAGACGCCGCCCGGACGGAAATACGCCGCGTGCAGACGCGCCCCCGAGACTGCTTCGTAGCAGTCCATCAGGTCCTCGCGTTCGCGGAAGCAGTACAGGAACACCGTCATGGCGCCGATGTCGAGACCGTGCGCCCCGAGCCACAGCAGGTGGTTCAGGATCCGAGTGATCTCGTCGAACATCACACGGATGTACTGCGCGCGGATCGGCACCTGGATCCCGAGCAGCTTCTCGATCGCCATCACGTAGGCGTGCTCGTTGCACATCATGGACACGTAGTCGAGCCGGTCCATGTACGGCACGCTCTGGAGGAACGTCTTCTGCTCGGCGAGCTTCTCGGTCGCGCGATGCAGCAGACCGATGTGCGGATCGGCTCGTTGGATCACTTCACCATCCAACTCCAGAACCAATCGCAGAACCCCGTGCGCCGCCGGATGCTGGGGGCCAAAATTCATGGTGAAGTTGCGGATTTCAGGCATGGGGCGACGCTCCATGACGATGCGCAACTTCGACATGTATTTCAGTGGAGACTAACTTCGGCGCAGCCGAAGTTACGTCGGAACTAAAGTTCATCGTGAAGTTGCGAATTTCAAGCATTGCCGGGCCTTTCCTTCGCACCCTTCGCGTCCTTCGCGGTGAAAGCCTTACAGGTTTTCACTCCACATCCCCATAGTTCGGCTCCCGTACCACCCGCGGCACGATCTCGCGCGGCTCGATGCTGACCGGCTGGTAGATCACGCGCTGCTGGTCGGGGTCGTAGCGCATCTCGACGTAACCCGATACCGGGAAGTCCTTGCGGAACGGATGACCGATGAATCCGTAGTCCGTGAGCAGGCGGCGCAGGTCCGCATGGCCGGGGAACACGATCCCGAACAGGTCGAAGGCCTCGCGCTCGAACCAGTTGGCACCGGCCCAAACGCCGGTCACCGAGTCCACCGAGGGGAAATCGTCGTCCGTCGCGAACACCTTCACGCGCAGACGATGATTGAGCGACACCGACAGCAGCTGCACCACGGCCGCGAATCGCGCACCGTCCCAACGTCCGTTGCCGTAGGCCTGATAGTCGACACCGCACAGATCGATCAGCTGCTCGAACTTGAGCTCGGGTGCGTCGCGCAGCGTGCGTGCCGCCTCGACCCACGACGCCCCCTTGATGGTCACGATGGCCTGACCGCGGACGATCTGCGAACCGCTCACCGCATCGCCGAGGATGCGCTGGACTACTTCGAGCAGGGGTTCGGGGGCGGTCATGGGCATCGATCTAGCGGGCGATGGTGTTGGTGCGCCGGATCTTGTTCTGCAGCTGGATGATCCCGTACAGCAGCGCCTCCGCCGTCGGCGGACAGCCTGGTACGTACACGTCCACCGGCACGATGCGGTCACAGCCGCGCACCACCGAGTAGGAGTAGTGGTAGTAGCCGCCGCCGTTTGCGCAGGAGCCCATGGAGATCACCCAGCGTGGCTCGGCCATCTGGTCGTAGACCTTGCGCAGCGCGGGGGCCATCTTGTTGCACAGTGTGCCCGCCACGATCATGACATCCGACTGCCGCGGGCTCGGACGGAACACGATGCCGAAGCGGTCGAGGTCGTAGCGCGACGCCCCCGCGTGCATCATCTCCACGGCGCAACAGGCGAGCCCGAAGGTCATGGGCCAGAGCGATCCGGTGCGGGTCCAGTTGATGAGCTCGTCCACCGTGGTGGTGACGAAGCCTTTCTGCAGTTCGCCTTCGATGCCCATGGTCAGCGCTCCTGCGAGTCCGGACGGCACATAGAACGCGGTCTCACACCTCGTGCGGACCCTTCGACATTGCGAGGCAACGTGGCTTCGGAAACGCTTTCAGCCGGTCTGCTCCGCGAGACCGGCTCGATGCGCGCGATAGCGCGCGTAAGCCTCGCTACTCCCACTCCAACGCCCCCTTCTTCCACTCATAGACGAACCCGACCACGAGAATCGCGAGGAACACGACCATCGCGACGAACCCGAACAGACCGATCTGCTCCAGCACCACGGCCCAGGGGAACAGGAACGCGATCTCCAGATCGAACAGGATGAACAGGATCGCGACCAGGTAGTAGCGCACGTCGAACTTCATGCGCGCGTCTTCGAAGGCTTCGAAGCCGCATTCGTAGGGAGAGAGCTTCTCCGAGTCCGGGCGGTGATGGCCGAGCAGGCGGCTCAAGCCCCCGCCGAGCAGGATCGGCGCGACGCCTACGGCGAGCCCCACTACGATGAACAACAGGATCGGGAAATAGTTGGTGAGCATTGCGCGTCACGGCTGCGACCGATCTCATGCGGTTGCAGCGGTACTCCACTTCGGACTGCTACTGCCACTGCGATCGGGTCCTCATCGGTGCCCCCTCGACACCGCTCAAGATCCGCCCCTGCCACATCATGGTGCCGATGGGGAGACTCGAACTCCCACGGCTTTCGCCACTGCCCCCTCAAGACAGCGTGTCTACCAATTTCACCACATCGGCATCGATTCACACCGCGGAACGCGACCGCTCCGCGCCCTGCAACTGCTACTTCGGAATCTCCTTCGTCTTCGAATCCGCGTCGGCCGGCACCGCCGCTGGCGCAGCCGGCGTCGGCACGTCCTGCCCCACCGGCGGCTTGCCCACGACCACGCCCTGGGACGCCGGCTTGCTCGTGGACAGGTAGGTGAGGCCCAGACTCGTGACGAAGAACACTGCCGTCAGCACTGCGGTGCTGCGGCTCAGGAAGTTGGCCGATCCACTGGAGCCGAACAGGCTGCCGGCGGAACCGCTGCCGAAGGCAGCGCCCATGTCGGCGCCCTTGCCGTGCTGGAGCAGCACCAGGCCGATGACGCCGGCACCGACGAGCACGTGAATGATCAGAATGAATGTCTGCATGGGTTCATCTCAAGACGCCAACCGGTCGGCTGCACGCCAGATTGTCAGGAACTCTTCCGCCACCAGGGACGCACCGCCCACCAGGCCGCCGTCCACGTCGGGCATTGCGAATAACGACTCGGCGTTGGCGCCCTTGACGCTGCCGCCGTACAGAATGGATACATCAGCCGCCACCTTGGCGTCGCGCCGCGCGAGCAGCGCCCTCAAGAATGCATGGACTTCCTGCGCCTGCTCCGGCGAGGCCGTCTTTCCGGTGCCGATCGCCCAGACCGGCTCGTAGGCCACCACCGATTCGGCGATCGCTTCCACGCCCGCCACATTCAATACCGCCTCCAACTGCCGCTCAACCACCGCTTCCGTCTGACCGGCTTCGCGCTCCGCGAGCGTCTCGCCCAGGCACACGATCGGTGTCAATCCTGCCTTGCGGGCGGCTACCGCCTTGCGGGCCACCGTCGCATCGTCCTCGTGGTACAGCGCCCGCCGCTCCGAATGTCCCACGGTCACGTAGGTACAACCGAACTCCGCGAGCATCGCTCCGGCCACCTCGCCCGTGTAGGCCCCCGAAGGGTGTTCGCCCAGGTTCTGGGCGCCCCAGCGACAGGCGCTGCCCTTCAGCAACGTCTGCGCCTGAGCCAGGTACGGAAAAGGCACCAGGACCGCGCATGCTGCATTGCCGGAACCGACTTTACCGGAGGTCAGGGATCCCAGCAGCCGGGCGTTCGCCTCGAGGCTGCCGTGCATCTTCCAATTCCCGGCCACCAGCTTGCGGCGCATGCGAAAACCCGAAGTCAAAGCGGCTGGAGTTTACCCGCCCGCCCGGGGGAGGGTCAACGCCGCTGCGGCGCGGAAAACCGTCCAACCGGCCGCTTTTCCCTGGTGAATCCCGGGGCTAGCCGAAGCGGCCGGTGATGTAATCCTCGGTCGCCTTGTTCTTGGGTTTGATGAAGATGGTGTCGGTGGCATCGAACTCGATCATCTCGCCCAGGTACATGTAGGCGGTGAAGTCGGACACCCGGGCCGCCTGCTGCATGTTGTGGGTGACGATCAGGATGGTGACCTTGTCCTTGAGGTCGGCGATCAGTTCCTCGATGCTGGCGGTCGCGATGGGGTCCAGCGCCGAAGTGGGTTCGTCGAACAGCAGGATCTCGGGCTCGGTGGCGAGCGCCCGGGCGATGCACAGGCGCTGCTGCTGGCCGCCGGACAGGTTGAACGCCAGATCGTGCAAGCGGTTCTTGACCTCGTCCCAAAGCGCGGCGCCGCGCAGCGCCTGCTCCACCCGCTCGTCCAGGACTTTCACCCCTCGGACGCCCCGCACCCGCAGGCCGTAGGCGACGTTCTCGTAGATGCTCTTGGGGAACGGATTGGGCTTCTGGAACACCATGCTGATGCGCATGCGGACCTCGATCGGGTCCACCTGCGGGTGCAACAGGTTGGTGTTGTCCGGCTGCAGGAGGATCTCGCCGTCGTAGCGGTTGCCGGGATACAGGTCGTGCATGCGGTTGAAGCACCGCAGGTAGGTGGACTTGCCGCAGCCCGACGGGCCGATCAACGCGGTCACCTTGCGCTCGTAGATCGGCATGTCGATGCTCTTCAGCGCATGGAAGCTGCCGTAGAAGAAGTTGAGCTTGCGCGCTTCGGCCTTGATCTTGAGATCGGTGGCAAGCGCAGGGCCGTCGGTGATCTTGGACATGGCGTCAGGCTACCACTTGATGTTCTTGCGCAGACGGTAGCGGATGTAGATCGCCACCGCGTTCATGGAAAGCGTCATCACCACCAGCACGAGACCTGCGGCGGCGGCGTTCTGGTGGAAGGCGGCCTCGGGCCGGGAGGTCCAGTTGAACATCTGGATCGGCATCACGGTGAACCCCGAGAACAGCCATTCGAAACTCAGGAAGGGGAACTCGCCCTTCACCGGCGGCGCGGGCAGGAACGCGATGAACGTGAGCGCACCGATGGTGATGACGGGTGCGGTTTCGCCGATCGCGCGCGCCATGCCGATGATGATGCCGGTCATGATGCCGGGGGCCGAGTACGGCAGGATGTGATCGGCGGTGGTCTGCCACTTGGTGGCGCCGAGCGCATAGGCGCCCTCGCGGATCGCGCCCGGGATCGCGCGGATCGCCTCGCGCGTGGCGACGATCACCACCGGCAGGATGAGCAGTGCCAGCGTGAGGCCCGCCGAGAGGATGCTCTGGCCGAACCCGAACGCATACACGAACAGGCCCAGCGCGAGGAGACCATAGACGATCGAGGGGACGCCCGCGAGGTTCGTGACGTTGATCTCGATGATGTCGGTCACGATGTTCTTCGGTGCGTATTCCTCGAGATAGACCGCGGCCGCGACGCCCACCGGGATGGCGGCCACCGCGGTCACGAGCATCACCAGCGTGGTGCCGACCCAGGCGGAGAGAATCCCGGCGTGTTCGGCGCGCCGCGACGGAAAGTGGGTGAAGAACTCCCACGAGATGCGCGGCAGGCCGTCGATCACCATGCCCACGAACAGCGTGACGAAGGTCAGCACACCAACCATCAACGCCAGCAGACCGCACAGCGCGAACATCAGGTCGCGGCGCTTGTGCTTGATGATGAGCGCACGGATCTCGCTGACGTCCTGCTTCAGCATGTCGGGGCCCCCAGCGAGCGCACGGAGTGGGGAGGCTGCTTCATCAATAGGCCTGCCGGAACTTGCGGCGGAGCAGGTGCCCCAGGATGTTGAAGCCGAGCGTGATGACCATCAGCGTCAACCCGGCGGCGAAGATGGTCTGGTATCCGATCGAGCCGTGCGGCAGGTCGCCCAGGGCGACCTGCACGATGAAGGCGGTGATGGTCGCGGCAGGTTCCAGCGGATTCCAGGTGAGATTGGGCTGCATGCCGGCGGCCACCGCCAGGATCATGGTCTCGCCGACCGCCCGGGAGATGCCGAGGATGTAGGCTGCGGCAATCCCGGAGAACGCCGCCGGCGTGACGACGCGCACCGCCGTCTGGAACCGGGTCGCGCCCATCGCGTAGGAACCTTCGCGCATGCTCATCGGGACGGAACGCATGGCGTCCTCGCTCACCGAGCTCACGTAGGGGATGATCATGATCCCCATCACCAGACCCGCGGACAGCAGGTTGAAGCCGGGCAGGTTGTAGCCGAACAGCGTGAGCGCGAGGTACTGCAGCGCCGGCGTCACGTAAAGCAGGGCGAAATAGCCGTATACGACCGTCGGCACGCCACCCAGCAGTTCGAGGAACGGTTTCGCCACCTCGCGCAGCGAGAACGGCGCGAACTCGGACAGGTAGATCGCGATCGTCGTCCCGAGCGGGATGGCCACGGCCAGCGCGACGGCGGAACTCACCAGCGTGCCCGACAGCAGCACCATGATCCCGTAGTGGTCGTCGTCGAACAGCGGCGTCCATTGCGTGTCGGTCAGGAAGTCCCACACCGACACGTGCTGAAAGAACACGATGGACTCGGACAGCAGCACCCAGACGATACCGAGGGTGACGAACACCGAGAACAGCGCGGACAGGAACAGGATCGTCTCGATCACCCGCTCCTTGACGTGCCGCGATGCCCGCCGATGCAGGCGGTCACTGACCACAGTGGCTGCTTCTGCCAGGACTGAGCTCATCTCTCGTTATTGTGTGGCAGACCGCCCTGACGATGGGCCGGCGGGTAAGCCCCTGCATCCCCGAATGCTAGAAAAACCGAAGACCGGAGGCAGCCCGCGGCGGCCTCCGATCGATGTGCACTCCGACCTTCCCCGGATCAGAGTTTCGCTTCCAACTTCATCAGCTCCTCGATGGTGAGGCCGACCTTGTTCTCACCCCCGAACTTGGTACCCAGCACCTTCTTCTCCACCATCTCCACGTTGTGCGCGTACGCCTTGGTCGGCAGCGGCACGTACTTCACTTCCTTCACCAGGTTCTCGGCGTTCTTCATGTAGAACCCGATGAACTCGCGGATCTCCGGACGCTCCAGCGCCTTGGCGTTCACGTAGATGAAGATCGGGCGCGCGAGCGGCTGGTAGGTCCCGTTCATCACCGTCTCGGCCGACGGCTCCACCGGCTGGTTGGTGCGCGGGTTGATGATGGGGACGGCCTTCAGCTTGTCCTTGTTCTCGAAGTAGTAGGCGTAGCCGAAGTAGCCCAGCCCGTTCACGTCGCGGGCGATGCCCTGCACCAGGATGTTGTCGTCTTCCGACGCGGTGAAATCGCCGCGGCTCGCCTTCGACCGACCATTCACGGCTTCGGTGAAGTAGTCGAACGTGCCGGAATCCGCGCCCGGTCCGAACAGCTTGAGCGGCTGGTCCGGCCATTGTCCGTTCACCTGGCTCCACTTGAGCACCTTGCCCTGGGCCGCCGGCTCCCACATCTTCTTGAGCTCGGCGACGGTGAGCGCCTTGATCCAGCTGTTCTTCGGGTTCATCACGACAGTCAGCGCGTCGTAGGCCACGGGCAGTTCGAGATACTGCACGCCCTGCTTCCTGCACTCCTCCATTTCGCGCGCCAGGATCGGGCGCGAAGCGTCGGAGATATCGGTTTCACCCCGGCAGAATTTCTTGAACCCACCACCGGTACCCGAGATCCCGACGGTCACGCGTACCTTGTTCTTCTTGGACGTCTGGAAATCCTCGGCCACGGCCTCGGTGATTGGGAACACGGTCGATGAACCGTCGATCTTGATCGTCTCCTGGGCCTGCACGGGTGCGGCGCCCATGGCCGCCCAGCCCAACGTTGCTGCGACCGCCACTACCGACCACGGCTTGCGCGCGATGCTCTGCATGTCTGTTTCTCCTCGACGGAAAGCTTAACGAAGCGCGCGCGAGTTTAGGACTCAATTGTGACAAATTGATTGCAGGCATAATACGTAAGTTCTTGTCGCAGCGAGAAAAGACATCCGCCTCAAGGGTTTACTCGGCGGCCGCACGTTCGATCGCACCGGCCAGCCGGTGAGCCAGTCCGGACACTTCGTCCTCGGCCTCGCCCTCCACCATGACCCGCAACACCGGCTCGGTGCCCGAAGGCCGCAACAGCACCCGGCCCCTGCCCTTCAAGGTGGCCTCGGTTTCGGCCAGCAGGGAAGAGACGCCCTGATGCTGTCGGAAGTCGAAGCCGCGCCGCATGGGCACGTTGACCAGGATCTGCGGGAACAGCCGCAGCTCCTCGCAGGCCTGCGCCAGGGTCTCGTTGGCCGTGCGCAGCGCCGTCAGCACCTGCAGGGCCGAGATGATCCCGTCACCGGTGGTGTGCTTGTCGAGACAGACGATGTGGCCCGAGTTCTCGCCCCCCAGGGTCCAGCCGCGCTCGAACAGCAGTTCGAGCACGTAGCGGTCGCCCACCTTGGCGCGCGCGAACGGGATGCCGCGCCGTTCCAGCGCCTGCTCCATCCCGTAGTTGGTCATCAGGGTACCGGCTACGCCTCCGGCGAACCGGCCTTCGCGCTGGCGATTGCGGGCAATGAGATACAGCAGCTGATCGCCGTCGTAGATCCGGCCTTCGCCGTCCACCATGATCAGCCGGTCACCGTCGCCGTCGAGCGCGATGCCGACATCGGCACCGTGCTCGATCACGTGCTGCTTGAGATGCGCCGGCTTGGTGGCACCACAACCTGCGTTGATGTTGAAGCCATCGGGCTGGTTCGCCACCTCCACCACATCGGCCCCCAGCTCGTGCAGGACCGGCCCCGCCACGTGATAGGCGGCGCCGTTGGCGCAGTCGACCACGATCTTGAGTCCGCGCAGGTCGAGGTCGTTCGGAAAGGTGCTCTTGCAGAACTCGATGTAGCGTCCGGCTGCATCGCCGACCCTCCGAGCCTTGCCGAGCCGCGCCGAGGGCATGCAGGTCATGGGCGCCTCGATGCGTGCCTCGATCTCGTGCTCCACGTCGTCGGCCAGCTTGCGGCCGTCGGCCCCGAAGAACTTGATGCCGTTGTCGTCGAACGGGTTGTGGGAAGCGCTGATCACGATGCCGGCGGAAAGCCGCAGCGCGCGCGTGAGGTACGCGACACCCGGCGTGGGCATCGGCCCCGCCAGCAGCACATCCACGCCGGCAGCGGCCAAGCCGGCCTGCAGGGCCGATTCCAGCAGATACCCGGAGATCCGGGTGTCCTTGCCGATCAGCACCGCCGCGTGTTCCGTGGAGGCACGCCGGTCCCGGGCCAGCACTTCGCCCGCCGCGTGACCGAGCCGCATCATCCAGTCGGGTGTGATGGGCAGTTCGCCCACCTTGCCCCGCACCCCATCCGTACCGAAGTATTTTCTAGCGCCCATTGCGATCCATCCCCTGTGCTTCGACGGCCGTCCACACGGCCAGCGCGTCGCGCGTGGCGGCCACGTCGTGCACGCGTACGATGCGCGCGCCGCGAGCCACCGCGACGAGAGCCGCCGCGACGCTCGAGTGGATCCGGTCCCCCACCATGCGACCCGTGATTTTACCGAGCACGGACTTGCGCGACAGCCCGGCGAGAACCGGCAGGCCGGACGCCGCCAGCGCCGGAATGCCACGGATCAGTTCGAGATTGTGGATCGCCTTCTTGCCGAAACCGTACCCGGGGTCGATCACGATGCGGTCGCGTTCGATACCGGCCGCTGCGCAGGCGGCCACACGCTCGTCCAGAAAGGCCTTCACTTCGGCGACCACGTCGCCGTACACCGGATCGTCCTGCATGGTGCGTGGTTCACCCTGCATGTGCATGACGCACACGCCGACGTCGCTCGCCGCGACCGCCTCCAGTGTGCCCGGCTGACGCAGGGCGTAGATGTCGTTGATCATCGCCGCGCCTGCCTCGATGGCGGCGCGCATCACTTCCGGCTTGCTGGTGTCCACCGATACCGGAATCGCCCCGTGTGCCATCGCTTCCAGCACGGGGGCGATGCGACGCAGTTCTTCCGCTGCGGTCACCGATGACGAACCGGGTCGCGTCGACTCGCCACCGACGTCGAGGATGTCGACGCCTTCGTCCACCAGCCGGCGCGCATGTTCCACTGCCTGCCCCGCACCATAGAACTGACCGCCGTCCGAGAACGAGTCGGGGGTGACGTTCACCACACCCATGATCAGGGGACGATCGAGCACGAAGGTGAAGCGGCCCAGGCGGAGGGAGGCGTGCGGGGCAGACATGGTCGATGGGTGGGAGCTCTCGCCGCCAGAAAACAAACAGGGCGAGGTTCTCACCTCACCCTGTTCGCATGCGTCCCGCGCGGGGCCGCTGCGCGCTTCACGTCCTCACGTTTCGCGGGGGGCCGGCGTCCCCGTCGGGGCCGGCGAAGGCGTGTTGTCCTGCGAAGGTGGTGCGGGCGGCGGCGTGGCCGGTTTGGGCGGCCGCGGCGGCCGGCCGGCCATGATGTCGTTGATCTGCTCGGCGTCCAGCGTTTCCCACTCGAGCAAGGCCTTGGTCATGACCTCCACCTTGTCGCGGTTGTCCTCGATCAGCTTGCGCGCCACCGCGTACTGCTCGTCGATGATGCGGCGGATCTCGGCATCCACTTTCTGCATGGTGGCTTCGGACAGATTCTTGTGCGTGGTGATGGAGCGGCCGAGGAACACCTCGCCCTCGTTCTCGCCGTACACCATGGTGCCGAGCACGTCCGACATGCCGTAGCGCGTGACCATGTCGCGCGCGATGCGCGTGGCGTTCTCGAAGTCGCTGCTGGCGCCGGTGGTCATGCGGTTCATGAACACCTCTTCGGCGATACGGCCGCCCAACGCCATGGAGATCCGCTGCAGCATCTGCTCGCGATCCATGCCGAGGCTGTCGCGCTCAGGCAGGGTCCAGGTCACGCCCAGCGCACGACCGCGCGGAATGATCGTGACCTTGTGCACCGGATCGACCCGCGGCAGCAGCTTCGCTACCACCGCATGCCCGGACTCGTGGTACGCCGTCATGGTGCGCTCTTCCTCGGACAGCACCATGGACTTGCGCTCGGCGCCCATGTAGATCTTGTCCTTGGCACGCTCGAAGTCTTCCATGTCCACGAGGCGCTTGTTGCCGCGCGCGGCGAACAGCGCCGCCTCGTTGACGAGGTTCGCGAGATCGGCACCCGAGAATCCGGGCGTTCCACGCGCGAGGACGTCGGCACGCACATCCGGCGCGATCGGCACCTTGCGCATGTGCACGATCAGGATCTGCTCACGGCCGCGGATGTCCGGCAGCGGCACGACCACCTGACGGTCGAAGCGGCCCGGGCGCAGCAGCGCCGGGTCGAGCACGTCAGGACGGTTGGTCGCGGCGATCACGATGACGCCCGAACCGGTCTCGAAGCCGTCCATCTCCACCAGGAGCTGGTTCAGCGTCTGCTCGCGTTCGTCGTTGCCGCCGCCCAGGCCGGCACCGCGCTGGCGGCCGACCGCGTCGATTTCATCGATGAACACGATGCAGGGCGCGTGCTTCTTCGCCTGCTCGAACATGTCGCGCACGCGGGCCGCACCCACGCCGACGAACATCTCGACGAAGTCGGAACCGGAAATGGAGAAGAACGGCACCTTGGCCTCGCCGGCGATGGCGCGGGCGAGCAGGGTCTTGCCGGTACCGGGGCTGCCCACCATCAGCACGCCGCGCGGAATGCGGCCGCCCAGCTTCTGGAACTTGCCCGGATCGCGCAGGAAGTCGACCAGTTCGGCCACTTCCTCCTTCGCCTCCTCGCAACCCGCGACGTCGGCGAAGGTGACCGGATTGGTGCTTTCGTCGAGCATGCGCGCGCGGCTCTTGCCGAACGAGAAGGCACCACCGCGGCCGCCGCCCTGCATCTGGCGCATGAAGAACACCCACACGCCGATCAGCAGCAGCATCGGGAACCAGGAGATGAACACCTGCGTGAGGAAGCTCTGCTCCTCTTCCGGCTTGGCTTCCACGATCACGCCAGCCTTCAGCAGGTCCGACACCATCCACGGATCGGACGGCGCGTAGGTCGTGAAGCGCTTGTTGTCGGTCTTGATGCCCTTGATGACGCGGCCTTCGATCGTCACCTTCGCGACCTTGCCTTCCTTCACCTCTTCGATGAAGGCGGAATAGTCCATCGGGCTCTGCGCCGCCTGGCGGGTACTGAACTGATTGAAGACGGTCATCAGCACCAGGGCGATGACCAGCCAGATTGCGACGTTCTTGATGAGGTTGTTCAAGGCTGCTCCTTGCCCACGGCACTGCTGCCGGACGATTCCGGCGAAACATTTGGTCTCATTCTACGCCCGATTCGTTCCCGACCCGCCTCGGAAACCCCGTGCGAGCAGGTAGGTTTCGGCACTGCGCCCGCGCGAAGCCTCGGGTTTCCGGACCACGACCTGGGTGAAACGCTCGCGCAGCGCCTTGACGTAGGCCTCGAAGCCCGCGCCGTGGAAGATCTTGACCAGGAACGACCCGCCGGGTGCCAGCAGCCGCTCCGCCGCATCCAGCGCGAGCTCCGCCAGTCCCACCGATCTTGCCTGATCCGCCACGCTCACACCGCTCAAATTGGGGGCCATGTCCGAAAGCACAATATCGGCTCTGCGACCGCCGAGTTCAGTCTCCAGCGCCTGCCAGGTGGCGTCTTGGAAGAAATCGCCGCGGATGAAGGCGACGCCGTGCAGCGGTTCCATCTCCAGCAGATCGACGGCCACCACCTTGCCGGCCTGCCCCACCACCCTGGCCGCCACCTGGGACCACCCGCCGGGCGTCGCCCCGAGGTCCACCACGGCCATGCCGGGTTTGAGCAGGCGATCCTTGGCGTCGATCTGCTTCAGCTTGAAGGCCGCCCGGGAACGATAGCCCTCGGCCTTGGCCTTCTGCACCCAGGGGTCGTTGATGTGCTCCCGCAGCCACGCCTTGCTGGTCTTGGACCGGGGCATCGCCTAAACTCCCCGCCCTTCTTCGAGGCCACCGCCATGCCCCTGACCGCCACCGACCGCCGCGCCCTCAAGGCGCGCGCCCACGCCCTCGACCCCGTCGTCATCATCGGCAGCCAGGGCCTCACGCCGGCCGTGCTGAAGGAAATCGATGTCAGTCTGAAGGGTCACGAACTGATCAAGGTGAAGGTGGCCGGCGAGGACCGGGAAACGCGCTTGGCTGTGCTGAGCGAGATCTGTGCCGCGACCGGCGCCGAGGCGGTGCAGAGCATAGGCCGGATGCTGGTGCTCTACCGTGAGAGCCCGGAGCCACCGCCCAAGCCCGCGCGACCGAAGCGCAAGCCGGCGCGGGCGCCCAAGCGCAGCTTCCAGAACGTCCGCTGAAGGAAAGATCTAGCGCGGACTGCGGGCAGCGAGCAGCACCAGCACGATCGCCAGCGCGCTCTCGATCAGGTAGAGCACGCTCGCCACGCCGTGCCAGGTGGCGAAGCGGTCGCGCAGGACGCTTTCCATGACTTCCCGCGGCAGCGCCTGGGCCTTGAGGCTCGCGAGGATGGGTTGCACGCCGAAGTGCCCCGCGGCAGCGAGCACCGCCATCAGCAGCGCCACCCAGAAGACCGCCTGCTTCATGGCGGGCAATCCCAGGCGCGCCAGACGGAAAATGAGGATGTACAGCGCGCAGCCGATGCCGACCATGGCCATGGCCGCGAACATCTGACCGGCAAGATTGCCGGCGATCTGCCGGTCGGGCGCCTTCAGGAACAACAGCGGTGCCACCAGGTAGCCCACCACCCAGAGCCCCCCGGCCCACAACGCGATCGCGATATGGTCGAGGGCCGCGAACAGCCGGGCCATCAGAGGTACTTCACGTCGAGGATGTCGTACTCCTTGACGCCTCCCGGGGCCATGACCTCCGCCACGTCACCCGGATACTTGCCGATCAGCGCGCGGGCGATGGGCGAGCTGATGGAGATCATCCCTTCCTTGATGTCGGCCTCGTCGTCGCCGACGATCTGGTAGGTCACGACGTCGCCCGACGCGGTGTCCTCGAGTTCGACGGTGGCGCCGAACACGCAGCGGCCGTCCGCATCGAGCAGCTTCGGATCGATGATCTGCGCGTTGGCGAGCTTGCTTTCGATCTCGGCGATGCGGCCTTCGAGGAAGCCCTGGCGCTCCTTGGCGGCGTCGTACTCGGCGTTCTCCGACAGGTCGCCGTGCGAGCGCGCCTCAGCGATGGCCGCGATCACCTTCTGGCGCTCCACGGTCTTCAACTGGTGCAGTTCCTGTCGCAGCTTCTCGGCGCCGCGGACAGTGAGCGGGATCTTGGCCATGGTCGGTTCTCCAGACGAGTCTTCAGTCGATGCTCATAAGAGCATCGACTGCACAGCGCTCCCCTCTCCTCCCGGGAGAGGGGCTGGGGGTGAGGGATGCCCGCATCCGCGCGCTCATCCCAGCCGCGCGTGCAGCTTCTGGACGGAATACGCGGCGAGTTCGCGCATGTTCTGCATGCCCGTGCAGGCCGCCCGCGCGCCGGCGATGGTGGTGTAGTAGGTGACCCGGGCCTGCAGGGCCGAGCGGCGGATCGAGTAGGAATCCTGGATCGCCGTGCGCCGGTCTTCCACGGTATTGACGATCAGCGCGATCTCGCCGTTCTTGATCATGTCGACCACGTGCGGCCGCCCTTCCATCACCTTGTTGACCGGCGTCACGGGCAGGCCTGCCTCGGTCAGAAAGGCGGCGGTACCGCGCGTGGCGAACAACTGGAATCCGAGGTCGGACAGCGCGCGCGCGATGTCGACCAGCTTCGGCTTGTCGGAATTGCGCACCGACAGGAACGCCCGGCCGGACGACGGCAGTTTCACGCCGGCGGCGAGCTGCGATTTCACGAAGGCTTCGGCGAAGCTCTCGCCCACACCCATCACCTCGCCCGTCGACTTCATCTCGGGTCCGAGAATGGTGTCCACGCCCGGGAACTTGATGAACGGGAACACCGCCTCCTTCACCGAGTAGTACGGCGGGATCACTTCCGCGCCGATGCCCTGGTCCTTCAGCGTGCGCCCCGCCATGCAGCGCGCCGCGATCTTGGCGAGCGGCAAGCCGGTCGCCTTCGACACGTAGGGCACGGTGCGCGAGGCGCGCGGATTCACCTCCAGCACGTAGACCACGTCGTTCTGGATGGCGAACTGCACGTTCATCAGGCCGACGACGTTGAGCCCCTTGGCCATCGCGATGGTCTGGCGGCGCAACTCATCCTGCAACTCGGCCGACAGGCTGAACGGCGGCAACGAACACGCCGAATCACCCGAATGCACCCCCGCCTGCTCGATGTGCTCCATGATGCCGCCGATCAGCACGCGCTCGCCGTCGCACACGGCGTCCACGTCCACCTCGATGGCGTCGTTCAGGAAGCGGTCGAGCAGCACCGGGCTGTCGTTGCTCACCTTCACCGCTTCGCGCGTGTAGCGCTCCAGTTCCTTCTGCTCGTGGACGATCTCCATCGCCCGGCCGCCCAGCACGTAGGACGGCCGCACCACCAGCGGATAGCCGATCTCCTGGGCCAGGGTCAGCGCCTCTTCGGCGGTGCGCGCCGTGCGGTTGGGCGGCTGCTTGAGACCCAGCTTGTGCAGCAGTTGCTGGAAGCGTTCGCGGTCCTCGGCGCAGTCGATCATGTCGGGCGTGGTGCCGATGATCGGCACGCCGTTGGCGTGCAGGTCGCGCGCGAGCTTGAGCGGCGTCTGGCCGCCGTACTGCACGATCACGCCCCACGGCTTTTCCACGTGGACGATCTCGAGCACGTCCTCCAGCGTCAGCGGCTCGAAGTACAACCGGTCGGACGTATCGTAGTCGGTGGACACGGTCTCCGGATTGCAGTTGACCATGATGGTCTCGAACCCGTCCTCGCGCAGCGCGAGCGCCGCGTGCACGCAGCAGTAGTCGAACTCGATCCCCTGGCCGATGCGGTTCGGTCCGCCGCCCAGCACCATCACCTTCTTCCGGTCGCTCGGCCGCGACTCGCACTCCTCCTCGTAGGTGGAGTACATGTAGGCGGTGCGCGTGTCGAATTCGCCGGCGCAGGTATCTACCCGCTTGTAGACCGGACGGACGCCGAACTTGTGACGCGCCTTGCGCACCTCGGCCTCGGTGGTCTTCAGCAGTTTCGCGAGACGCCGGTCGGCGAAGCCCTTGCGCTTCAACTCCAGCATCTCGTCGGCGCCGATGTCGACGAGCGCACGATCGTCGAGATCCATCTCGATGTCGACGATGTCCTTGATCTGCGCCAGGAACCACGGATCGATGTGGGTGAGGTTGAACACCTCTTCCAGCGTGAAGCCGCTCTCGAAGGCGTCGCCCACGTACCAGATGCGCTCCGGCCCGGGCTCGCCCAGTTCCACCTCGATGGTCTCGCGGTCCGTGGTCTTCTGGTTCATGCCGTCCACGCCCACCTCGAGCCCGCGCAGCGCCTTCTGGAACGACTCCTGGAACGTGCGGCCCATGGCCATCACCTCGCCCACCGACTTCATCTGGGTGGTGAGGCGCTTGTCGGCCTGTGGAAACTTCTCGAACGCGAAGCGCGGGATCTTCGTGACCACGTAGTCGATGGTCGGCTCGAACGAAGCCGGGGTCGCACCGCCGGTGATGTCGTTCCTGAGCTCGTCCAGCGTGTAGCCCACCGCGAGCTTGGCCGCGATCTTGGCGATGGGGAAGCCGGTGGCCTTGGACGCGAGCGCCGAGGAGCGCGACACGCGCGGATTCATCTCGATCACCAGCATGCGCCCGTCCTTCGGGCTGATGGCGAACTGCACGTTCGACCCGCCGGTGTCGACGCCGATCTCGCGCAGCACCGCGATCGAGGCGTCGCGCATGATCTGGTATTCCTTGTCCGTCAGCGTCTGCGCCGGCGCGACGGTGATGGAGTCCCCCGTGTGCACGCCCATGGGATCGAGGTTCTCGATGGAGCACACGATGATGCAGTTGTCGGCGCGATCGCGCACGACCTCCATCTCGAACTCCTTCCACCCGATCACCGACTCCTCGATCAGGAGCTCCTTGGTGGGTGAGGCTTCGAGGCCGCGCTCGCAGATGGTGACGAACTCTTCCTTGTTGTACGCGATGCCGCCGCCGGAGCCGCCGAGCGTGAAGCTGGGGCGGATGATGGTCGGGAAACCGACCACGGCCTGCACCTGCAACGCCTCTTCCAGGCTGTGCGCGATGGCCGAACGCGCCGACTTCAAGCCGATGCGCGTCATGGCCGCCTTGAACTTCTCGCGGTCCTCGGCCTTGTCGATGGCCTCGCGCGAGGCCCCGATCATCTCGACCCCGTACTTCTCCAGCACGCCGTGCTTCGCCAGATCGAGCGCACAGTTGAGCGCGGTCTGACCGCCCATGGTGGGCAGCAGCGCGTCCGGCCGCTCGATGGCGATGATCTTCTCCGCCATCTGCCAGGTGACCGGCTCGATGTAGGTGACGTCGGCCATCTCCGGGTCGGTCATGATGGTCGCCGGATTGGAGTTGATCAGGATGACCTTGTAGCCCTCGTCGCGCAGCGCCTTGCAGGCCTGCGCACCGGAATAGTCGAACTCGCACGCCTGGCCGATGACGATCGGACCGGCGCCGATGATGAGGATGCTCTTGATGTCGGTGCGCTTGGGCATGTGCAGGCTCCTACCGATGCTTCTGCATCATGGCGACGAACCGGTCGAACAGGTAACCGAGGTCGTGCGGTCCCGGGCTCGCCTCCGGGTGACCCTGGAAGCAGAAGGCCGGCACGTCGGTGCGCGCAAACCCCTGCAGCGACCCGTCGAACAGCGAAACATGGGTCACGCGCGCGGTCGACGGCAGCGAGGCCGGATCCACGGCGAACCCGTGGTTCTGGCTCGTGATCACCACGCGCCCGGAATCGAGATCCTTCACCGGGTGGTTGGCGCCGTGGTGGCCGAATTTCATCTTGAGCGTCCGGCCGCCGCTCGCGAGCCCCATCAACTGATGGCCCAGGCAGATGCCGAAGGTGGGCAGCGACTTGCTCATCAACTCACGGATCGCGCGGATCGCGTAGTCGCACGGTTCCGGATCGCCGGGGCCGTTCGACAGGAAGATGCCGTCCGGCTGGAGTGCGAGCGCTTCCTGCGCCGTCGTCTGCGCCGGCACGACGGTGATGCGGCAGCCGCGGGCGGCGAGCATCCGCAGGATGTTGCGCTTGACGCCGTAGTCGAACGCGACCACGTGAAACTTCGGGGCGCGTTGCGTGCCGTAGCCGCTGCCCAGCGCCCACTCGGTTTCGTCCCATTCGTAGGGCCGCTCGCACGAGACCACCTTTGCGAGGTCCATGCCGGCCAGACCGGGAAACCTGCGCGCTTCGGCGATAGCCTTCTGCTCGTCGACCGCGCCGGCCATCAGACAGCCGTTCTGGGCGCCCTTCTCGCGCAGGATGCGCGTCAGCTTGCGGGTGTCGAGACCGGCGATGGCGGGCACGCCTTCTGCCCGCAGGTAACCGGAAAGGTCGAGCGACATGCGCCAGTTGGACGGCTGCAGCGGCACATCGCGCACCACCAGGCCGGCGGCGTGCACGTGCGTCGCCTCCACATCCTCGGGGTTGGTGCCCGTGTTGCCGATGTGGGGATAGGTGAGCGTGACGATCTGCCGCTTGTAGGACGGATCGGTCAGGATCTCCTGGTAGCCGGTCATGGCGGTGTTGAACACCACCTCGCCCACGGTCAAACCCTCGGCGCCGATCGACTGCCCCCGGAAAACCGTCCCGTCGGCAAGCGCGAGGAGGGCGGGCTGACGGTCTGACACGGGGGAGAGCTCCAGAGGGCGATCGGGGGGCTCGGCTGGGAGCCGGGACACGGGTGCGCCCGGAGAACGCTCCGATCAGAGATCGGAACAGCCCGGCGGGCGACCTGACATACGCCAAGCGGGAGGGCGCTCGCGCGCCACTCCCGCTTGGGCTTAACGGGAAGATTCTAACCCGCGAGGGGTCTTCGCTTCAACCGCAGACGGCTTATCTCAAGCCGAGCACGTCCTGCATGTCGTACAGGCCGGACGTCTTTTCCGCGAGGAAGCGCGCCGCCCTGAGGGCCCCCATGGCGAACGTGGCCCGGCTCGACGCCTTGTGGGTGATCTCCACCCGTTCGCCGATGCCGGCGAACATGACGGTGTGATCGCCCACGATGTCGCCGCCGCGCATGGTGGCGAAACCGATGGTGGAGGGCTTGCGCTCACCGGTCACGCCTTCGCGCCCGTACACCGCATCCGTCGCCAGATCACGACCGAGGGCGGCAGCCACGACCTCGCCCATCCGCAGGGCAGTGCCCGAAGGCGCATCGACTTTGTGCCGGTGGTGCGCTTCGACGATCTCCACGTCGTAGCCGTCGCCCAGCGCACGGGCTGCCAGATCGAGCAGCCGCAGCGCCACGTTGACCCCCACGCTCATGTTGGGTGCCATCACGATGCCCACCTTGGACGCAGCCGCCGCGATACGGGTCTTCTGTTCCGCACCGAACCCGGTGGTGCCGATCACCAGCTTGACGCCGTGCCGCACGCACGCGTCCACGTGCGCCATCGTGCCTTCGGGGCGCGTGAAGTCCACCAGCACGTCGGCGCCTCGCAAGCCTGCATCCACGTCGGCGCCCACGATTACCCCGTTGGGTGCACCGATCAGTTCCCCGGCATCGCGCCCCAGGAACGGGCTGTCGCCGCGCTCCAGAGCCGCATGCAGGCGCAGGTCGTCCGACTGGGCGATCGCTTCCATCAACGTCCGTCCCATGCGGCCGGAACTGCCGGCAATGACGATCCTACGGACCATCACTGCTTTGCCGTGCCGGCCGGGGGCAGACCGTCCTTCAGGGCCGGTTCCGTCTGCACGTCGCCCAGGACCTTGGCCAGGCGATCCTGGTCGAACACCAGCGTGAGCCGCTTCTTGTCCTTCACCTTGCCGGCCTTGATGAACTCGTAGAAGTAGTCCCAGCGATCCTCGTGGAACGGATCGCTTACCAGCGGCGTGCCCATCACGAATTTCACCTGGGAGCGCGTCATGCCCTGTCGCAGTTTCGCGACCATCTCCTGGGTCACGACGTTGCCCTGCTGGATGTCCATCTTGTAGGCGGTGAGCGAACACGCCCCCAGCAGCAGCGCGGCCGCCAGACCAAGGGCCGGGCCCAGCCATACGGGTCTCAGTCCTGCGCGCGATGTTCTCATCGTTCTCGGAATGGTGGAAAGGTTCTATGATACTCGACCAGTATTCGCGGTGACCCGACACCATGCCCACCCGCACGCCCAGCGACCTCAAGACCATCGGCCTCAAGGCGACGCTGCCCCGGCTCAAGATCCTCAATCTGTTCGAGCACAGCGCGGAACGGCATCTCACGGCCGAAGACGTCTACAAGCTCCTCATCGCCGAAGGCATGGACATCGGCCTCGCGACCATCTATCGCGTGCTGACCCAGTTCGAGCAGGCCGGCCTGCTGATCCGCCACCACTTCGAGAGCGGCAAGGCGGTCTTCGAACTGAACGAAGGCGGCCACCACGACCACTTCGTGTGCCTGCAGTGCGGTCAGGTGGAAGAGTTCTTCGACGACCAGATCGAGAAGCGCCAGCTTCAGATCGCCCAGGACCGCGGCTTCACCATTCACGAGCACTCGTTGCAGCTGTACGTGCACTGCAACCGCCCGAACTGCCCGAACCGCAAGTAGGGACGCCCGCAGGGTTCAGCGCGCGGTGCTGCCCAGCATCTCCGCGGCGTGGCGGCGCGTGGTGTCGGTGATCTTCACGCCGCCCAGCATGCGGGCGATCTCGTCCACCCGGGCGTCGCCCTCGAGCGGGTCGACGCTCGACAGGGTTTCGCCCTTCACGGCGCGCTTCGCCACCCGCCACTGATTGTCCGCGGCCGCCGCCACCTGCGGCAGGTGGGTGATGCACAGCACCTGACGGCTCCGACCCAGGGCCCGCAGCATGCGCCCGACGATCTCCGCCACGCCGCCGCCGATGCCCGCGTCCACCTCGTCGAACACCAGCGTGGGAACGTCGGCCACCTTGCTCGCGACCGTCTGCAGCGCGAGCGACAACCGCGACAGCTCGCCGCCGGAAGCGACCTTCGCGATGGGTCGCGGCGTGCTGCCCGCGTGGGCGGTCACGAGAAACTCGATCTGCTCCATGCCGCCGGCGGACGGTTCGTCCAGCGGTGTCAGGGCCACTTCGAACCGGCCACCCGCCATGGCGAGTTGCTGCATGGCGGCGGTCACCTGGCTCGCGAGCTCGGCAGCTGCCTTCGCGCGCATCTTCGACAACTTGCGGCCGACCGTCACACAGGCCTCGCGCGCTGCCGCCTCCTCACGCGCGAGCGCTTCCGCATCCATGCCCGCGGCGATCGTCCCGAGGCGTGCCGCAAGTTCCTTCTGCTTCCCGGGCAGTTCGCGCGGTGGCACACGGTACTTGCGCGCCATGCCGACGACGGCTTCGAGCCGCGCCTCGACCTCACGCAAGCGATCCGGATCCAGATCGAGCCGCTGCCGGTAATGGCGCAGCGCATAGCCCGCCTCCTGAAGCTGGATCTCCGCCGGCTCGAGCACGTCCAGCACTTCCTTGAGCGCCGGGTCGTGGGTCGCGAGCTGCTGCAGCCGTGAGACGACGCCGCTCACCGCCGCGACACAGGCGTTCTCACCCTCGGACAACACATCGAGACTGGTCTCCACCCCTTCGATGAGTGCCGCCGCGTGAGCAAGCCGGCCATGGTCGGTCTGCAGCTCGTCCCATTCCTGCTCCGTGATCGCGAGCTGCTTCAGTTCCTGCACCTGCCACTCGAGGCGTTCGCGCTCATCGGCGAGCGCCTGCGCGCTCTTGAGCGCCCGGGCACGGGTGTCGGCCAGTTCCCGCCAACGCCGATGCAGGCGCTCCACTTCGGCCGCGGTCTCGGCAGCGCCGGCGTAGCCGTCCAGCAGCCGGCGCTGACTCGCCGACCGTACCAGCGACTGATACTCATGCTGGCCGTGGATGTCGACGAGCTGCTCGCCCGCCTCGCGCAACTGCGCCGCCGTGCAGGGACGACCATTGATGTAGGCGCGCGAACGCCCGCCGGCGTCGATCACCCGCCGCAGGATGCACTCGCCCTCGTCGCCTGCGAGATCGTTCTGCGTGAGCCACGCCTGCAACGATGCCAGCTTCGACGCGTCGAATTCGGCGCTCACTTCAGCGCGCTCGCGCCCGGTGCGCACGGCCGCGCTGTCGGCGCGGCCGCCCAGGACCAGCGTCAGCGCATCCACCAGCATCGACTTGCCCGCACCGGTCTCACCCGTCAACACCGAAAAGCCGCGCGCGAACTCCAGCCGCACCCGATCGGCGATGACGAAATCCTGCAAGGACAGCGCGAGCAGCATCGGATCCTCCACCGCCCCGGTCAGTGCCCCGGCGCCTCGCTCCAGTTGAGCTTCTCGCGCAGCATGTGGTAGTAGTCGTGGTTGAGCGGGTGCAGCACCCGGATCAGGTTCGCACAGCGCTTCACCTCGATGCGGTCACCCTCGTGGAGCTGATGGTGGGAGTGGCTGTCGAAATGCGCGCCCGCGTCATCCGCGCTCAGCACCAGGATCTCGAGCGTCGAGTTGCCGGAAATGACGATCGGCCGGTTCGAGAGCGTGTGCGGACAGACCGGCACCAGCGCCAGCACCGAAAGCGAGGGATGCAGGATCGGCCCGCCCGCCGACAGGGCGTAGGCCGTGGACCCGGTGGGCGAGGCAACGATCAGCCCGTCGGCGCGCAGGTTGTAGACGAACTGCCGGTCGATGCGCACCTCGAGTTCGATCAAGGCACCGTCCGGGCCCTTGTTGACCGCCACTTCGTTGAACGCGTTCATCTCGACGATGCGCTGGTCGCCGCGCAGGATGGCGGCGGTCACCAGCATGCGCGGTTCCACCATGTACTGCCCGTCGAGCATCGCGCCCACGGTGTCGAACATGGTGTCGGTGGAGACGTCGGTCAGGAAGCCCAGCCGGCCGACGTTGACGCCTGCCAGCGGCACGTCGAACGGCGCCAGGGTGCGGGCGATGTTGAGCATGGTGCCGTCGCCACCGATGACGATGGCGAGGTCGGCCCGCTTGCCGATCTGCTCCAGCGTGAGCACGTCGCGGCGGTGATCGGTCACGTGCTCGGCCGTCATGGGATCGATGGAAACTTCGACCCCACGGCCCTCGAGGAACTCGGCGAGCTCGATCAAGGGCTGCGCGATCTCCGGGCTGCGGTGCTTGCCCACGAGGGCGATGTGACGGAACCCGGTTTTCATGCGTCGAATTAAAACACACTTGACCCGCGCGACCGCCCTCGACCGCGCGAGGCCAGTGGCGTCGACCGGTTCCCCCGGCCCGGACAACCTGTATAGAATCGTTCCACCATGCTCAACCAGCGCGCCCGCATCCTCCTGAAGACGCTCGTCGAGCGCTACATAGCCGAGGGCCAGCCCGTTGGCTCGCGCGCGCTGGCGAAGTTTTCGGGGCTCGATCTCTCGCCCGCCAGCATCCGCAACATCATGGCGGACCTGGAGGAGATGGGATACATCGCGAGCCCGCACACTTCCGCCGGGCGCATTCCGACACCGCGGGGCTATCGGCTGTTCGTCGACAGCCTGCTCACGGTCAAGCCGCTCGCCCAGATCGAGATCAGCCAGCTCGAAGGCCAGCTGCAGGCCGACAACACCCAGCGCCTCGTGACCTCCGCTTCGCAGCTGCTCTCGGAGCTCACCAGTTTCGCGGGTGTGGTGATGACGCCGCGGCGGCGCAATCCGGCCTTCCGCCACATCGAGTTCCTCAACCTGTCGGACAACCGGATCCTGCTCATCATCGTCACGCCCGACGGTGACGTGCAGAACCGCATCCTGACGACCGAGCACCCCTATACCGCGAGCGAGCTCACCGAAGCCGGCAATTTCCTCAATCAGAACTTCGCCGGCCTCGACTTCGACGAGATCCGCCTGCGCCTGCACGACGAGCTGCGCCAGCTGCGCCAGGACATGCTGGCGCTCATGTCGAAGGCGGTGGAAGTGGGTTCGGAAGCGGTGGCCGAGCGCAACGAACAGGTGGTGATCTCGGGCGAGCACAACCTGCTCAACGTGGACGACCTGTCCTCGAACATGGAGAAGCTGCGGCGGCTCTTCGCGCTGTTCGATCAGCGCACCGGCTTCCTGCAGCTGCTGGAACTGTCCAGCCGCGCCGAGGGCGTGCGTATCTTCATCGGCGGCGAATCGGGTCTGGTACCTCTGGACGAGTGCAGCGTGGTCACGGCGCCCTACGAAGTGGACGGCCAGGTGGTGGGCACGGTGGGCGTCATCGGCCCGACGCGGATGGCCTACGAGCGCGTGATTCCCATCGTGGACATCACCGCCAAGCTGCTGTCGAGCGCGCTGTCGCACTACGAGCCCGCCGGCCGCTGACGACCCCCCGTTGGCTTTCGATCCCGCGCCGGCATTCAAGCATTCGGCGATCGCGAAGACCGCGATCCTGTTGATCAACCTTGGCACGCCGGACGCGCCCGAAGCGCCGGCGCTCAAACGCTACCTGCGGGAGTTCCTGTGGGATCCCCGGATCGTCGAGATCCCGCGCCCCGTCTGGTGGCTGATCCTGAACGGCCTCATCCTGAACACGCGCCCGAAGCAGTCGGCGCTCAAGTACCGCGCCATCTGGACCAAGGAAGGCTCGCCGCTCGCGGTGCACACGGCGGCCCAGGCGAAGCTGGTCTCCGGCTACCTCCGCAGCATCGTGAAGTCGCCGCTGGTCGTGGACTACGCCATGCGCTACGGCAATCCGTCGGTGCACAGCGTGATGACCCGCCTGCGCGAACAGGGTGCCGACCGCATCCTGGTAGTGCCCCTCTATCCGCAGGCGGCTTCCAGCTCCACCGGCAGCGCGTTCGACGCGGTGTTCGACGCCGTGCGCCGGATGCGCAGCGTGCCGGCGCTCCGGTTCGTGCGGCATTTCCACGACCACCCGCGCTACATCGCCGCGCTCGCCCAGAGCGTCAAGGATCACTGGATGACCAACGGCCGGGGCGACAAGCTGGTGATGAGCTTCCACGGCGTGCCGCAGTTCCACCTCGACCGGGGTGACCCGTACCACTGCGAATGCCTCAAGACCGGACGCCTCGTGGCCGAAGCGCTCGCGCTGCCCAAGGACCGGTGGGTGGTGACGTTCCAGTCGCGCTTCGGCCGTGCCGAGTGGCTGAAGCCCTACACCCAGCAGACGCTCGAGACGTTGGCGGCCGAAGGGGTGAAACGGGTCGACGTGATGTGCCCCGGCTTCGTGGCCGACTGCCTCGAGACCCTGGAGGAGATCGCCATCGAGAACAAGGCGGCATTCCTGGGTGCGGGCGGCAAGGAATTCAGCTACATCCCGTGCCTCAACGAGCGCGACGACTGGATCAAGGCGCTGTGTCACATCGCCGCCGAGCACCTCCACGGCTGGGCGACCAACGACTGGGATGCCGCAGCCGCGAACAAGGCGGCCGAGGCCTCGCGGCAGCGGGCTGTCGCCCTCGGGGCGAAGGAATGATGACGCAAGGATTTTTCGTCCGGGCGCCTTGAAATCGTTTCCGGCATCCCCAAGTGCGGCGGAGTTCGTACCAACCACCGTCGCCACTAGGAAAACCTGATGTCGGAACAGCAAGACACCACCGCCACGCCGGAGACCGGAACGACCGGCCCCGTGCCGGGCGGCACCGAACCCGAGGTGATGCCGAGCCTGCAGGAAAGCCTGCGCAAGGCCGAGTTGCAGGCCGCCGAGCACTATGACGCCTGGCTGCGCGCCAAGGCCGATGCCGAGAACATCCGCAAGCGCGCCCAGGAGGACATCGCCAAGGCGCACAAGTACGCGATCGACAGCTTCGCCACCGAACTGATCGCCGTGCGTGACAGCCTCGAAGCGGCCCTGACTGCCCAGGCCGACATGCCGGAGGCCGTGAAGACCGGCGTCGAGCTGACCCTGCGCCAGCTCACGTCCGTGTTCGAGCGCTTCTCGGTGCGCGAAGTGAACCCGGTCGGCGAGAAGTTCGATCCCCACCGGCACCAGGCCATGACCACGGTGCCCTCGGAAGCGGCGCCGAACACCGTCGTCCAGGTGTTCCAGAAGGGCTACCTGCTGCACGACCGCGTGCTGCGCCCGGCGCTCGTCGCCGTCGCCAAGTCACCTGAATCTTGAACGGGTCTTTCCGCGTCCCCATCTAGCCGACAACGGAACTTACCGCTTAACTTCAAAGGAATCAGAATCATGGGCAAGATCATCGGCATCGACCTCGGGACCACGAACTCGTGCGTCGCGATCATGGAGAACGGCCAGCCGAAGGTGATCGAGAACTCGGAGGGCGCGCGCACCACGCCGTCCATCGTCGCGTACGCGGACGACAACGAGATTCTCGTGGGCGCACCGGCCAAACGGCAGGCGGTCACCAACCCCAAGAACACGCTGTACGCAGTCAAGCGCCTGATTGGCCGGCGCTACGCCGAAGGCGAAGTACAGAAGGCGCTCAAGCTGATGCCCTTCTCCATCATCCAGGCGCCCAACGGCGACGCGTGGGTGGAAGTGCGCGGCAAGAAGATCGCGCCGCCGGAAGTGTCCGCGCAGGTGCTCATCAAGATGAAGAAGACCGCCGAGGACTACCTCGGCGAGCCGGTCACCGAGGCCGTCATCACGGTACCGGCCTACTTCAACGACACGCAGCGCCAGGCGACCAAGGACGCCGGCCGCATCGCCGGCCTGGAAGTGAAGCGCATCATCAACGAGCCCACGGCGGCCGCGCTCGCGTTCGGCATGGACAAGGCCAGCGGCAAGGACCGCAAGATCGCGGTCTATGACCTGGGCGGCGGCACGTTCGACATCTCGATCATCGAGATCGCCGACGTGGACGGCGAGAAGCAGTTCGAAGTGCTCGCGACCAACGGCGACACGTTCCTGGGCGGCGAGGACTTCGACCATCGTTTGATCGAGTACGTCATCGCCGAGTTCAAGAAGGAGCAGGGCGTCGACCTTTCGAAGGACGTACTCGCGCTGCAACGCCTCAAGGACGCCGCGGAAAAGGCCAAGATCGAGCTGTCGTCCTCGCAGCAGACCGAGATCAACCTGCCCTACATCACCGCCGACGCGAGCGGACCGAAGCACCTCGCCATCAAGGTGACGCGTGCCAAGTTCGAGAGCCTGGTGGAAGACCTGATCGAGAAGTCGATCGAGCCCTGCCGCACCGCCATCAAGGACGCCGGCGTGAAGGTGACCGACATCGACGACGTGATCCTGGTCGGCGGCCAGACGCGCATGCCGAAGGTGCAGGAGAAGGTGAAGGAGTTCTTCGGCAAGGAGCCGCGCAAGGACGTGAACCCGGACGAAGCCGTGGCCGTCGGCGCGGCGGTCCAGGGCGGCGTGCTGAAGGGCGACGTGAAGGACGTGCTGCTGCTCGACGTGACGCCGCTGTCGCTCGGCATCGAGACGCTGGGTGGCGTCATGACCAAGCTCATCCAGAAGAACACGACCATCCCGACCAAGGCGAACCAGGTGTTCTCCACGGCCGACGACAACCAGCCGGCGGTGACCATCAAGGTACTGCAGGGTGAGCGCAGTGTGGCTTCGGGCAACAAGCTGCTCGGCGAATTCAACCTCGAAGGCATTCCGGCCGCCCCGCGCGGCATGCCGCAGATCGAGGTGACCTTCGACATCGACGCCAACGGCATCCTCCACGTCTCGGCCCGCGACAAGGCCACCGGCAAGGAGAACAAGATCACCATCAAGGCGAGCTCGGGCCTCACCGAAGCCGAGATCGACCGCATGGTGCGCGACGCGGAACTGAACGCCGAGGAAGACCGCAAGTTGCGCGAACTGGTGGATGCGCGCAACCAGCTGGACGGCCTCGTGCACCAGGTGAAGAAGTCGCTCGCCGAGCACGGCGACAAGATCGGCGCCGACGAGAAGTCGAACATCGAAGCGGCATTGAAGGATGCCGAGGAAGCCATCAAGTCCGGCGACAAGGACGCGATCGAAGCGAAGACCGAGGCGCTCACCAAGGCCTCGCACAAGCTGGCCGAGCAGATGTACGCGCAGCAGCAGGCCTCGGCCGGTGCGGCCCCGGGCGGTGGCGAACAGCCCGCCGGTGGCACCAAGGCCGACGAGGGCGACGTGGTCGACGCCGAGTTCGAGGAAGTGAAGGACCGCAAGTAAGCGATTAGAAAGGCGTGAAGCTTGAGGGGTGAGGCGTGGACGGCGCCTCACCCCTTCCGCGTTTCCAGCTCTGCTGCAACCGTCACGCCCAACCCCCACCCACGATATCCATGGCAAAACGCGACTACTACGAAACCCTCGGGGTGAATCGGGACGCTCCCGAGGACGAGATCAAGAAGGCGTACCGCAAGCTCGCCATGAAGTACCACCCGGACCGCAATCCGGACAGCAAGGACGCCGAGGAGAAGTTCAAGGAGGCCAAGGAGGCCTACGAAGTCCTGTCCGACCAGCAGAAGCGTGCGGCCTACGACGCCTACGGTCATGCCGGCGTCGATCCTTCGGCCGCTGCCGGTGCCGGCGCCGGAGCGCAGGGTTTCGGCAGCTTCGCGGACGCCTTCGGCGACATCTTCGGCGAGATCTTCGGCGGCGCCGGCGGCGGCGGCGGCGGGCGGCGAGGTTCCAACGTCTATCGGGGCGCGGACCTGCGCTACAACCTCGAGGTCTCGCTCGAGGAAGCCGCGCGCGGCACCGAGACCCGCATCCGCATTCCGACCATGGACGAATGCGAGACCTGTCACGGCAGCGGAGCCAAACCCGGTACCCAGCCGAAGACCTGCCCCACCTGCAACGGCCAGGGCCAGGTGCGCATGCAGCAGGGCTTCTTCTCGATCCAGCAGACCTGCCCGAAGTGCCACGGCAGCGGCAAGGTGGTGGAAACACCTTGCCCGACCTGCTCCGGGGTCGGCCGCATCAAGCGCCAGAAGACGCTGTCGGTGAAGATCCCGGCCGGCGTCGACGAGGGTGATCGCATCCGCCTGGCCGGCGAAGGCGAAGCCGGTGTGAACGGCGGGCCCAGCGGCGATCTCTACGTCGTGATCCACCTGCGTGAACACGCGGTGTTCCAGCGCGACCACAACGACCTGCATTGCGAGATGCCCATCAGCTTCACCACCGCGGCACTGGGCGGCGAGATCGAGATCCCCACGCTGGACGGCGTAGCGAAGATCAAGATCCCGGCCGAAACCCAGAGCGGCAAGGTGTTCCGCCTGCGCGGCAAGGGCATCAAGGGCGTGCGTTCCAACACGCACGGCGACCTGATGTGCCACGTGGTCGTGGAGACGCCGGTCAGCCTGACAGCGCGTCAGAAGGAACTGCTGGAGGAACTCGAAGCGATCAACGTGCGCGACGGGTCACGGCACAACCCGCGCGCGAAGTCGTGGCTGAACAAGGTGAAGGAGTTCTTCGCGGAGTAGTGCGGGGAAAGGCATTCACCGCGAAACATGAGTGCGGGGGTGCAATACCGGGTGCGCTGCCCCCATCCCAACCTTCCCCCGGCTGTGCCGGGGGAAGGAGTGCTCCCGGTTCGCGACGTGCCTAGCACATGGACTCCTTCCCCCACCAACGGTGGGGGAAGGGAGGGATGGGGGCCGGCCGATCGTAGTCACTCCACCATCTCCCCGCTCGCCAGCGCCGGCTTCGAGAAGTAGTGCCCCTGGCCCCAGTCCACACCCACGTCGCACAGCACCTGCGCAGTCGCGGCGTTCTCCACGCATTCGGCCACGGTGCGGATGCCGAACTTCTGGGCGGTGCCGACGATGGTCTCCACCAGCTGCCGCGTGCGCTTCGAGCGCGCAAGCCCCTGGACCATCCAGCCTTCGATCTTCAAGAAGTGCACCGGTAACTTGGCGAGATACATGAACGACGAATAGCCGCTGCCGAAGTCGTCCAGTGCGACGCGGAAGCCGGCCTCCACCAGCGGCTCCAGATGCTCCTGCAGCCGACCCATGCTGGCGGTCTGCCGTTCGGTGATCTCGATCACCATGGGATTGGTGCCGCCGCGGATCATCCTGAACGCCAGCGCCTGTTCGCGCAGCGTGCCGACGAAGTCCCGGTCGGCGAGCGACTGGGCGGACAGATTGATGAAATACGCGTCGAGCGAACTGGTCTTCTCGACCGCCTCAGCCGTGCGCTCCAGCGCGCTGCGTGTCACCGTGCGGTCGATGGCCCCCACCAGGTGCAGCGCCTCCGCCGCCTGGATGAAACGCCTGGCCTGCACCAGCGCCTTCTCGCGCGTGCGGATGCGCGCGAGCGCCTCCTCGCCGACCACGCCGCCGGTCTTGAGATCGACGATCGGCTGGAACACCGGCAGGACGCGGTTCTCGTGCAGCGCGCTCTGCACCTGGGAGCCTTCCCAGATGAGTCCTGCCCGCTGTCCCTTCCCCGCACCGGCCACCAACACCTTGTCGCGCCCCGACTGCTTCGCCTCGTAGAGCAGCGCGTCCGCCTGCGCGAGCAGGTCGTCGATGCCGGCGGTCTCGGGGGAGTACAGCGCGATGCCGATGCTCACGGTGACCGGCAGTTCGCCCACGTCGACCTTCACGGGCTTCGACTTGACCAGCTTGCGGGTGCGCTCACCCGCCTTCACCGCACCGGTCGCGTCGAGCCCCTGCATCACCAGCAGGAATTCCTCGCCGCCCCAGCGCGCGATCCAGTCGCCGCCGCGGAGATTCGCCGCGAGCGTGGAAGCCACGTGCATCAGCGCGCGATCCCCGATCTGGTGGCCGTACTGGTCGTTCACCAGCTTGAAGCGGTCGACGTCGATCAGGGCAACGGCAAACGGATTGGCGTCGCGGCGCGCGCGACTCCACTCCACCGCGAGGCGTGCCTCGGCAGCGCGACGATTGAGCAATCCGGTGAGGTGATCTTCCATGGCAAGGCGGGTGATCTCCTGCTCCTGCACCTTGCGCTCGCTGATGTCGCGTTCGATCGAGATCCAATGGGTGGTCGATCCGCGCTCGTCCTGCACCGGCACGATGGACACCTCGGCCCAGTAGGTGTTGCCGGTCTTCGTGTAGTTGAGGATCTCGGCGTGGGTCTGGCGCCCGACGGCCACCGCCTCGCGCAGGGTCACGCGGGTCGCCTGGCTCGTCTCCGCGCCCTGCAGGAAGCGCGGGTTGCGGCCCATCGCCTCCTCGCGGGAGTAACCGGTCAGGCGGGTGAACGCGGGGTTCACGTAGACGATCTCGTGTCGGGCGTTGGTGATCACGACCACCTGATCGGAATGGTCGATCGCCGCGGACAGCAGATGCCGCTGCTGTGCATCGCGATTGGCGGTGGAGTTCACCGCGAAGCCCTGCAGCACTTCCTGCGCCGCACCTTCCCGGTAGGCCACCAGTTCGAGCGACGGATCGGTCGCGCTCGCGCCGCGCGCCAGCACCCTGGCCGTCCGGCCGCGCGTGGTGGCTTCCACCAGTCCATCGTACGCGGCGCGATCCAGGACGTGACGCACATCGAGCCCGTTCAACTGCTCGGGCTTCAGAGCGAACAGTTGAGCGAAGCTCTCGTCCGCCGACAGCAACGCGTGGTCGGAAAGCCGCACCGAGAACCGTCCGATCTGCGCCGCTTCGAGGAACTCGCGCTCGTAGCGTTCGGTCAGAATGCGCTCGCGCATCGTGAACGCCTCGGTCAGCTCGCGCAGCGTCCCGCCGATGATCAGATCGAACAACACTCCCGATTGGCCGAACACCTGGTCGAGGCAACGCCGGGCCGTCGCGTCGTCGCCACGACGAACAGCGGCAAGACACGTCTCCGCCACGACCAGCAGTTCGCCGTGAGTGCTTTCCAGTTCTCCCCACGCGTGCACCAGTTCGTTGTCGCGCAGTTCCGCCGCCAGGCCCGAGGCCCCGCTGCGATACCACGCCCAGTAGCTCGAGTCGATCGACTCCGGAGCCTCGCCGGTGGCAACGGCGCGCACCAGTCCGCGCACCAGCTCCAGGTGGTAGTTGAGCCCGATCAGCAGCGGGGGGAAGACCGTCCTGAACTGTTCTATGGCGAACTCCTCGTGGGATGTTATTTGCGGCGCCAGTTGGTGCCGGCCGGACCGTCTTCGAGCAGGATGCCGCCGGCGTCCAGTTCGGCGCGGATGCGGTCGGCCTCGGCGAAGTTCCTCGCTTTCTTGGCCGCCGTGCGCGCAGCGATGCGCGCCTCGATGTCGCCATCGCTCATGCCGTCGCTGGCCGGTCCGCCCTTGAGGAACGCATCGGGCTCACGCCCGAGCAGTCCCAGCAGGGCAGCGAGCGCCTTCAGCAACGCCGATCGTTCCGCGGATCCGGTACGGTTCACCTCGGTCGCCAGGTCGAACAGCACGGCGCACGCTTCGGGCGTGTTGAAGTCGTCGTCCATCGCCTCCCTGAACTTCGCGGCGGCAGGATCGTTCCAATCGATCGATTCGGCCGCTGCCGGCGGCACGTTCTTGAGCGCCGTGTAGAGGCGCGTGAGGCCGCTGCGAGCGTCGTCGAGATGCTGATCGGAATAATTGAGCGGACTGCGGTAGTGTGCACGCACGATGAAGAACCGCACCACCTCGGCGTCGTACTTCGCGAGCACTTCGCGCACCGTGAAGAAGTTGCCGAGCGACTTCGACATCTTCTCGTTGTCCACGCGGACGAAGCCGTTGTGCATCCAGTAGTTCACGAAGGCGTGCCCGTGCGCCCCCTCGGACTGGGCGATCTCGTTCTCGTGATGCGGGAACTGCAGATCCTGCCCACCACCGTGGATATCGAAATGCGCGCCGAGCAGCGCCTCGCTCATGGCGGAACATTCGATGTGCCAGCCGGGACGGCCCGGACCCCAGGGCGACGGCCACTGCGGCTCGTCCGGCTTGGCCGATTTCCACAGCACGAAGTCGAGCGCGTCGCGCTTGTTCGGATCGACGTCCACACGCTCGCCGGCGCGCAGGTCCTCGAGCGACTTCCCGGAGAGCTTGCCGTAGCCCTCGAAGTCGCGGACGGAGAAATACACGTCGCGATTCGGCGCCTGGTAAGCGAGACCCTTTTCGACCAACTGTCCGATCAGCGCGAGCATGCCGTCGATGGACTGCGTCGCGCGCGGTTCGTGATCGGGTCGCATCACGCCGAGCCGCGCCGCGTCTTCGTTCATCGCATCGATGAAACGCGCGGTGAGTGCGTCCATCGGCTCGTTGTTCTCGAGCGCGCGCTTGATGATCTTGTCGTCGATATCGGTGATGTTGCGGACGTAGGTGACCCGATAGCCTTGGCTGCGCAACCAGCGCACCACCGTATCGAACACCACCATCACGCGCGCGTGACCGACGTGGCAATAGTCGTATACCGTCATGCCGCATACGTACATGCGGACTTCGCCGGAGCGGATCGGAACGAACGCCTGCTTTTCGCGGGCAAGCGTGTTGTGGATGCGGAGCATGGGTGCGTTTGTGGGATTATTCGGGCCGCTCGCGCGAGCCTGCTCGATTTTCCGGGCGGTGCCGACACCAGACTCGCAGACCTTTCGGCCCATGGTGCCGTCGCCCGGCATGAACGCCGCTTCCAACTACCCCGACAGGGCGCACGATCAGCGCCGCCACGATTGTGGGAAGCGTCGCCTTCTTGTTAAAATCGTTTTTCAATACAGAAACATACCGGCGAAACTTCGAAAAAAGTATAGCACGATGACACGGTTACACCTCGCAGCTGCCTGCCTGGTAATCCTGCTCAACTCCCTGGTCACGGCACATGCGGTAACCGACGACTACCAGGACGCGCGCAGGCTCTTCACGCAGGGGAACTACGGTCCCGCACTCGACCGCGTCGACGCCATCCTGGCGAAGCAGCCGAAGGACGCCCGCGCCCGCTTCCTGAAGGGCATCATCCTGACCGAACAGGGCAAGCCGGACGAGGCCATCAACGTCTTCACGGCCCTCACCCAGGACTTCCCCGAGCTGCCCGAGCCCTACAACAACCTGGCGGTGCTCTATGCCGCCAAGGGCCAGGACGACAAGGCGCGCAAGGCGCTGGAAATGGCCATCCGGACCCATCCGAGCTACGCGACCGCCCACGAGAACCTGGGCGACCTGTACGCCAAGATGGCGCGCGAGGCCTACGACAAGGCGCTGCAGCTCGATTCCACCAACACTTCGGCCAAGACCAAGCTCGCGCTGGTGAAGGAGCTGTTCTCCACCAAGGCCGGCGGACAGGCTCTGGTGAAGGGTGGCGTCGCCGAACCGACGCCGACCGGCCCGAAGCTTGCCGCCGGCGAGTCCGCGCCGGCCGCTCCCGCGGCTGCCCCGGCGGCGGCACCCGCGCCGCCCGCCAAACCGGCCGTGCCGGCCGCCGCCTCCCCGACCCCAGCCCCGCCGGCGGTCAAGCCCGCCGAGAAGCCGGCTGCCCGGGCGGTCAAGGACAACGATCCTCAAGAAGAGGTGTTGAAAGCCGTTGAAGGCTGGACCAAGGCGTGGTCCAGTGGCGACGCAAAGGCCTACCTGGACCACTACGGACCGAACTTCAAGGTGCCGGGCGGCCAGACCCGCGCGGCGTGGGAGCAATCCCGGCGCGACCGGGTCGTGAAGGGCAAGCGCATCAACGTGCAGGCTCTGAGCCCCAAGGTCACGTTTGCCAGCCCCGACGAAGCCATCGTAACCTTCCGGCAGGTGTATCAGTCGGAATCATTGAAGGCCAGCAGTATGAAGAAACTGACGCTCGTCCGGACCGGCGGACGCTGGATGATCCAGCAGGAAGACATCGCCCGATGACGCGTCGCAGCCATCAGTGGTCGCGCGGGCTCGCCATTGTCTCCGCGTTTGCGGCGGCAGGAGCACTCACTGCGGACACGTTGGCCATGGGCTCCAAGCCGATGCGCGCCAACCAGCAGGTGGAGCGCCGGCTCGAGGGTGCCGAAGCCGCGGTGGTCGCCGTCCTGAAGGACATCGCGAACGATCGCATCGGTTCGGCTCAGACCGAACTCGATCGCCTGCTCGCGGCGAAACCAGACTTCCGCCTCGCGCAGCTGATCAAGGGCGACCTGCTGATGGCCCGCGCCCGACCCATCGAAACCCTGGGCAGCGCGCCGGACGGGCCGGCGGACCGCCTGCAGGACCTGCGCGACGAGGCGAAGGCGCGCCTGCTGCGCATGCATACCGAAACGCCGCGCGACCGGTTGCCGCGCTATCTGCTCAAGATGGCACCGGAGCAGAAATTCGCGATCGTGGTCGACACCGCGCGCTCGTCCCTTTACGTGTTCGCGAACCGCAACGGCACCCCGCAGTACGTCGCCGACTACTACATCACCATCGGCAAGAACGGCATCGAGAAGGTGCGCGAGGGCGACAAGAAGACACCGCTCGGCGTGTACCAGGTGACCGCAAGCCTGCCCTTGAGCCGCGTGGGCGACTTCTACGGTTCCGGCGCCTACCCCATCAGCTACCCCAACGAGTGGGACCGCCGCCAGGGCCGCGACGGCCACGGCATCTGGTTGCACGGCACGCCGCGCGACACCTACAGCCGCCCGCCGCGCGCGTCCGACGGCTGCGTCGTGCTGACCAACGAGGACCTCCAGGCGATCGCGCGCGACCTGCAGATCGGCGTGACGCCGGTGATCATCTCCTCGGGGGTGGACTGGGTCGCGGAACAGGACTTGAACTCGGTGCGGGCGAGCCTCGAGTCGTCGGTCGAGCAATGGCGCAAGGATTGGGAAAGCCTGCAGACAGAGAACTACCTCGCGCACTATGCGCCCACCTTCTCCACGGGCACGTCGAGCCTCGCCGAATGGGCGGCGCAGAAGCGCGCGGTCAATTCGGGCAAGACCTGGGTCAAGGTCAAGCTGGACGATGTCAGCATGTTCCTGTATCCCGGGCGCGAGCCGCTCGCCGTGGTGAACTTCACCCAGGACTACGCGAGCAGCAACTTGTCGAACGTCATGAAGAAGCGACAATACTGGCTTCGCGACGGCACGCGCTGGAAGATCGTTTACGAAGGCGCGGCCTGAAGCTGGTTGTATTCGGTTTCCACTCCGGGAGGACGATCTCAATGGGTTTCATCCGCTACGCTGCGGCGATGTTCGTCGCGGCCGTTTTCGCTTTTTCCGCTCAGGCCGCCGATCCCAAGGTGGAATTCAAGACCACGGCGGGCACCATCGTCCTCGAGCTGTATCCGGACAAGGCCCCCAAGACCGTGGAGAACTTCCTGCGCTACGTGAACGACGGTTTCTACAAGGGCACCATCTTCCACCGTGTGATCCCCAACTTCATGATCCAGGGCGGCGGGTTCACGCGCGACTACAGGCAGAAGCCCACCCGCGATCCCGTGCCCAACGAGGCCAACAACGGGCTGCACAACGGCGTGGGGACCATCGCGATGGCGCGCACGCAGGATCCGCATTCGGCCACGGCCCAGTTCTTCATCAACGTCGCCGACAACGATTTTCTCGACCACAAGGCGCCGAACCCGCGCGGCTTCGGCTATTGCGTGTTCGGGAAGGTGGTGGAGGGCATGGACGTCGCCAACAAGATCGTCGCCATGCCGACCGGCCCGGGCGGCCCGTTCCCTACCGACGCCCCGCAGACCCAGATCGTCATCGAGGACGCCCGCGTTCTCCCCGCCAACTAGGAATCCCCCATGGTCAAGCTCCACACCTCGCTCGGTACCATCACGCTCGAACTGGATGCCGCGAAGGCGCCGCTCACCGTCGAAAACTTCCTGCAGTACGTGAAGGACGGGCACTACACCAACACCGTGTTCCACCGCGTGATCGACGGCTTCATGGTCCAGGGCGGCGGCTTCGAACCCGGCATGAAGCAGAAGCCCACCCGCGACACGGTCAAGAACGAGGCCGAGAACGGCCTCAAGAACACCGCCTACACCGTCGCCATGGCGCGCACGCCGGACCCGCATTCCGCCTCGGCCCAGTTCTTCATCAACGTGGCCGACAACGACTTCCTCAACTTCCGTGCGCCCACGCCCCAGGAGTTCGGCTACTGCGTGTTCGGCAAGGTGGTGGAAGGCCAGGACGTGGTCGACAAGATCCGCAAGGTGGCCACCGGCTCGCGCGGCTTCCATCGTGACGTCCCGGTCGAAGACGTGGTGATCAAGAGCGCCGAAGTGGTGGAATAGGATGAGGTCCCCCCGACGGGCCTGCGGCCCCTCGCCAGCCCGCTTGCGGCGGCCCGGCGCGGGCTGAAGATGACTTTCCCCCCGATAGGCCTGCGGCCTCTCCCCCCAAGGGGCCCTGCCCGCTTGGGGCGGCCCGGCGCGGACTGAAGATGACTTTCCCCCCGATAGGCCTGCGGCCTCTCCCCCCAGGGGGCCCAGCCCGCTTGGGGCGGCCCGGCGCGGGCTGAGAGCGCGCGTGGGCGCAGGCAGTCATCACGCGCTGTTCATCAGCGACCTGCATCTCTCGGAGACGCGGCCGCACATCTCGCAACTGTTCCTGCGCTTCCTGGACGAAGTCGCGCCGGCCGCTCGGACGCTGTTCATCCTCGGCGACCTGTTCGAGTTCTGGATCGGCGATGACACGCTGGACGAGCCGCTCAACGCCGAGGTGATCGCCGGCCTCAAGCGCCTGGCGAAGCGCGGCACGCAATCGCGGTTCATGCACGGCAATCGCGACTTCCTGGTGGGTCCGGCCTTCGCCGCGGCCACCGACGTGGAACTGCTCCCCGATCCCACGCTCCTCGATCTGTACGGCATGCCGACCCTGCTGATGCACGGCGACACCCTGTGCACGGACGACAAGGCCTATCAGGCGTTCCGCGCCCACGTCCGCAATCCGGAAGTGCAACGACAGTTTCTCGCGCTGCCGGTCCCGGCACGGCGCCAGCAGGTCGGGCAGGTACGGGCCCAGGCCGATCAGCAGAAGCAGGACAAGCCGCCCGAGATCATGGACGTCGCGCCGGCCGCGGTGGACGACGCGGTGCGCGCCGCAGGCTACGCGCCGCGCCTGATCCACGGCCATACCCATCGGCCCGCGCGACACGAACACGCGGTCGATGGTCACCGCTGCGAACGTTGGGTGCTGGCCGACTGGTACGAGCGCGGCGAGTACCTGCGCGTGGACGCCACCGGCGTGACGCGCGTAGCCTACGCGGGCTAGGTCAGGATCCGCGCAACCCGCGGTCCAGATCGGCTTTCAGGTCGTCCGGCGACTCGAGCCCCACCGCCACGCGCAGCAGGCCTTCGCTGATGCCTGCCGCGGCACGCAGCTCGGGCGAGATCCGCCCGTGCGTCGTGCTCGCCGGATGGGTGATGGTGCTCTTGGTATCGCCGAGGTTCGCCGTGATGGAAATCACGTGTGTCGCATCCACGACCCGCCACGCGTCGGCCCGGCCGCCCTTCACTTCGAAGCTCACGATGGCCCCGCCGCTCGATTGCTGGCGCATCGCCAGCGCGTGCTGGGGATGGGAGGGAAGCCCCGGATAGAACACCCGCTGCACGCGCGGATGGGCTTCGAGCCAGGCGGCGAGTTCGAGTGCGGCACGCGATTGCGCGTCTATGCGCAGCCGCAACGTCTCCAGCCCCTTGAAGATCACCCACGCATTGAACGGGCTCAACGTCGGCCCGGCGTTGCGCAGGAACGCGGTGAGCGGCTCCTCGATCAGGGCGCGCTTCCCGAGGACGGCACCGCCGAGCACGCGCCCCTGGCCGTCGAGATACTTCGTGGCTGAATGGATCACCAGATCGGCACCGAACTCGATGGGCCGCTGCAGCGCCGGCGAACAGAAGCAGTTGTCGACCGCCAGCAGGGTGCCGGTTTCGCGCGCGATCGCCGCGAGCCCGGCGAGGTCGGCAACCTCGGTCAGCGGGTTGGACGGCGTCTCCACGAACAGCAGCTTCACGCCGGGCTTTGCCGCCGCGGCTCGCCATGCATCGAGATCGGTGAGCGCCACGTACTCCGTGACGATGCCGAAGCGCGCGAGGAAGTTGTTGAAGAGCTGCGTGGTGGCTCCGAAGAGGCTGCGCGAAGCCACGATGCGCTCACCCGCCTTCATGAGGCCCATGGTGCACGCGAGAATGGCCGCCATGCCCGAGGCCGTCGCGATGCAGCGCTCGGCACCCTCCAGCGCGGCCAGTCGTTCCTCCAGCGCGGTCACCGTCGGATTGGTGTAGCGCGAATAGACGTACCCGGACTCGGTCCCGGCAAACCGCGCGGCCGCCTGGGCCGCGTTCTCGAACACGTAGCTCGAGGTCAGGAACAGCGGCTCCGCATGTTCCTGGAATGCCGTGCGATGGATGCCCGAGCGCACCGCCAGCGTATCGAACTCGAAATCCTGTTCCACCATCGCTTCCGCCCTCAAGCCAAAAAAAAACCCGCTCGGCTCAAAGCGCGAACGGGTTTGTCTTCCGCAACGCTTTAGCCGAATTTGTAGCGCGCCCGCAAGCTGAAGCTCAAATCGGCGCGTGAGGCGCGGATACTGATCGCCCCGAGGGCGGCTGTCAACCCGCCTCGACGAGGTTGAGATCCAGCTGCGTGGTGCTGGCGAGCGCCAGACGGCGGGCGAGCGCGTCGTCGTTGCGGTCGGCTTCCACCCCGGCCAGATACTCGGGCGTAACGTCGCCGGTGACATAGACGCCGCTGAAACAGGAAGTCTCGAAGTTGGTGACCTTCGGATTGACCGCCCGTACATCCGCGACCAGCGCATCCAGATCCTGGTAGATGAGCCGGTCCGTGCCGATCTCACGCGCGATCGCTTCGTCGTCGCGGCCATTGGCGATCAGCTCCCGCGACGTCGGCATGTCGATGCCATAGACGTTGGGAAAGCGCACCGGCGGCGAGGCCGACGCGAAGAACACCTTGTTAGCCCCCGACTCGCGCGCCATCTGCACGATCTCGCGGCTGGTGGTGCCGCGCACGATGGAGTCGTCCACCAGCAGGACGTTCTTCCCCTTGAACTCCACGCCGATCGCGTTCAGTTTCTGTCGCACCGATTTCCGGCGCACCGCCTGGCCCGGCATGATGAACGTGCGGCCGATATAGCGGTTCTTGATGAAGCCCTCGCGATACGAGAGTCCCAGACGATTAGCGAGTTCCATGGCCGCCGGACGGCTCGAATCCGGAATCGGGATGACCACGTCGATGTCGAGATCGCGGTACTCGCGCTGGATCTTGTCGGCGAGGCTCTCGCCCATCCGCAGCCGCGTCTCGTAGACCGAGATGCCGTCGATCACCGAGTCCGGTCGTGCGAGATACACGAACTCGAAGATGCAGGGATTGAGCGACGGGTTGGACGCGCACTGCCGGCTGTGGAAGTTGCCGTCGAAATCGATGAAGATCGCCTCGCCCGGCTGCACGTCGCGCAGCAGCGTGAAGCCCAGGGTGTCCAGCGCAACGCTCTCGGATGCGACGAGATACTCGATGCCCTTGTCGGTCATCGCCTGTCCGACCACCAGGGGCCGGATGCCGTACGGATCGCGGAACGCCAGCAGTCCGTACCCTGCAATGCTCGCCACCACGGCATAGGCGCCGCGGCAGCGGCGATGCACGCCGGCCACCGCCGCGAAGATGGTCTCCGGGTTCAGGCGGAAGCCGTTCGCGTTGTCCTGCAACTCGTGGGCGAGAACGTTCAGCAGCACCTCCGAATCGGAGTTGGTGTTGACGTGCCGCAGGTCCTGCCGGAACAGGTCGCGTTTCAGCTGCTGGGAGTTGGTGAGGTTGCCGTTGTGTCCGAGCACGATGCCGAACGGCGAGTTCACGTAGAACGGCTGGGCCTCGGCGGTGTTGTTCGCGGAGCCGGCAGTCGGGTATCGGCAATGGGCGATACCCATGGTGCCGCCGAGGTTGCGCATGTCGCGCGTGCGGAAGACGTCACGGACGAAGCCGCTGTCCTTGTGCATGTGGAACGTGCTGCCTTCTGCAGTCACGATCCCCGCGGCATCCTGGCCACGATGCTGCAGCACCAGCAGACCGTCGTAGAGCAGTTGATTGACCGGATTTTTCGCGACGACGCCGAGAATGCCGCACATGTCAGACTCCTTCGCGCGCCGAGGGCGCCGCTACCACTGTGCAATTGTACGACCGGGGGCTAAGAGGCTGGCCGCTCACGACCGTACCGCCCCATCACTCAGCCGAGGGTCCGTGCGCCCCACACACCTTTCCGGCATGTAACCGAGGGCCTGTGCGCCCCGGCTTCGCCGGCCGCTGGCCGCCCGTGGTTGCCACTTTTCCAGCTTCGCTGGGCGCTGGCCAGTCGATACTGCCGCCATCTCATTATTCATACTCGATCCTGGTCTTAACGGCTTCCGGCAGCCAGGCCTTGACCGAAATGGCGAGGGCTTCGAAGGGCGCGGAGAACCACGCGTTGCGCCATCCGGGTTCCTTCGGCAGGACGGTGAGCCCGGCCACGAGCACCCCCACCAGCACGATCAACACGCCACGGAGAAAGCCGAATATGGCGCCGATGGTGCGATCTGCAAGCGTCAGGCCCTGGGCGCGGATCAGTTGCAGCGCAAAGTAGGTCGCCACCCACAGCAGCAGCAGACCACCGGACAGCACGCACATGAAGCCTGCGGCCAACCGCAGTCCCGCGGGCTGCAGCGCTTGAGGAAGCCAGTTCGCGACAGTGGGTGCGAACTGCCGGGCGAGCACGAACGCGAGCACCCAGGCAGCGATCGCCATCACTTCCTTCACGAAGCCGCGCATCACGCCGATTAGCATCGACACGCCCAGGACGATCAGCACGGCCACATCGAACCACGTCACGCCTGCGTCACCTCGGGCCGACCGGTCCGGGCCATGATCATTCGCCCTGCTTCACGATCTTGAGGTCGCCCTTGGCGAGACCGGATTGCAGCAGCTTCTGCCGCGCCTTGTCGGCCGCATCCTCGCTCGGGAAAGGCCCTGCGCGTACCCGGGTCTTCGCACCACCGCCGGCCGGCACCGGTTCCATATAGGCGGGGAAGCGCGCCGCCCGCAGCTTCTCGTAGAGTTGTTTCGCGTTGGCAGGGGTGGCGAACGCACCGAGCTGCACGACATAGCCCTGCGCTTCCATGGGCGCCACCGATGCGGGCTTCGCGCTTTCGTGCTTCGTGTCCTTCGGCTGCTGCTTCGGTGTTTCGGCCTTCTTCGGTGGTTCGACCTTCTTGGCGGGCTCGGGCTTCTTCGCGGGTTCCGCTTTCTTCTGCGGCTCCGGCGGCTTGGGGGCTTCGGGCTTCTTCTCGGGCTCCGGCAGCGGCGCAGGCTTGATCGATTCGGCCGACACCACCGGCGGTTCCACCTTGGGCTCTGGCGGCAGTTCGACCGTCCTGGGTTCCGCCGGGGTCAGAGGCGGCGTCTCCGGCGCCGGCTGACCGCCGGGAAACTTGTGCTCCGCGGAATCGAGCGCGGGCACCTGGATGTCGACGTTCTTCGACAGCGGCTTCGGCTCGTTGTCGAGCGCCATCGGCAGGAACACCACCGTGAGCAGGACCAGGACGATGGCGCCGACCAGACGGCGGCGTGCGCGCTTCCTGAGTTGCAGTTCGTCGTCGGTTACGGGCTGGGGCATCGCTGAGCGCCTTCAGCCTCCGAGTGTTTCGAGAGCCTGGGCGACGGTGAGGAACGATCCGAACACGACGATTCTATCATCGGGGCGCGCTGCAGCCCGCGCCGCCGCGAGCGCTGCCGCGACGGAATCGAACGATTGCACCGGGTCGAACACCTGCGCCGCATCGAGCGCCTGCAACAACGCCGGCACCGCCGCACCGCGTGGACCGGGCAGCGGCGCGACATACCAGCGATCGACGTGCGTCTTGACGGTGCGCGCCACACCTTCGATGTCCTTGTCGCGCAGCATCGCGAATACCGCGTGCGTCGCGCCCACGTCCGTCATCGCGCCGAGTGCGCCGGCAAGCCGCTCCGCCGCATGCGGATTGTGCGCGACGTCGAGAATCGCGACCGGCCGGCCGGGCAGCACCTGGAACCGGCCCGCGAGTTCGACAGTGACGAGGCCTCCGCGGATCGCGTTCGCCGACACCGGCAGCCGCTCACGCAACGTGTCGAGCGCCGTGATGGCACCCGCCGCGTTGCCGAGCTGATAGTTCCCGCGCAGGGCAGGATGCGGCAGTCCGCTGCGCGTCCCGCCGGGCCCGACATAGCGCCACTGGAGACCGTCCGACTCCACGCGGAAGTCGACACCGCCCTGCAACCATTGCACGCCCACGGTCCGACCTGCCTCGCGCATGGACGCCGGCGGATCGGGCTCCGCGATCACTGCCGGCCGCCCGGCGCGGAAGATGCCGGCCTTCTCGAACCCGATCGACTCGCGTGTGGGGCCCAGCAGATCCATGTGGTCGAGGCCGATGGAGGTGATGACGGCACAATCGGCGTCGAACACGTTGACCGCATCGAGCCGGCCCCCGAGCCCCACTTCCAGGATGGCGAGATCGAGGCCGGAGCGCGCGAACAGCCACGCGGCGCCGAGCGTTCCGAACTCGAAATAGGTGAGCGGCACGGTGCCGCGGGCCTGCTCCACCGCCCGGAATGCTTCGCACAGCGCGGCATCGGATACCATCCTCCGATCGATGCGCACACGCTCGTTGTAGCGCGTGAGGTGCGGGCTCATGTACAGGCCCACGCGATAACCCGCTGCGGCGGCGATCGACTCCAGCATGGCGCAGGTGGAGCCCTTGCCGTTGGTACCGCCGACCGTGATCACCGGGCACGTGAGGGACAGTCCGAGGCGATCGCGCACTTCCGCGACGCGATCGAGCCCCATGGCGATCGCCTGCGGGTGCTGGCGCTCGATGTAGGCGAGCCAGTCCGCGAGTGCCGCGCCCGGGCCCGGTGCAGCGCCGGACGGCGGTTCGATCTTCATGGCGGAGAACCGGCGCGCGTCAGGCAGCCGGCGCGCGCATCAGCAGTGTGAGCAGGTTCGCGATCTTGTCGCGCATCTGCCGGCGGTCGACGATCATGTCGATCGCGCCATGTTCTAGCAGGAATTCGGCGCGCTGGAACCCTTCGGGCAGCGTCTGGCGCACGGTCTGTTCGATCACGCGCGGCCCGGCGAAGCCCACCAGCGCATTGGGCTCCGCGATGACCACGTCGCCCAGGAACGCGAAGCTCGCCGATACCCCGCCCATGGTGGGATCGGTCAGCACCGAGATGAAGGGCAACCGAGCCGCGGAAAGGCGCGTCAGCGCCGCGGTGGTCTTGGCCATCTGCATGAGGGACATCAGGCCTTCCTGCATGCGCGCACCGCCGCTGGCGGCAAAGCAGATGAACGGCATGCCCTGCTCCACCGACGTCTGCACCGCGCGCACGAAGCGTTCGCCAACGACGGAACCCATGGAACCGCCGAGGAACCGGAACTCGAATGCCACCACCACCAGCGGGAGATTCTTGACCGAGCCCTGCATCGCCACCAGTGCGTCCTCCTCCTCGGTCTCGGCCTGCGCCTGCTCCAACCGTTCGGTGTAGCGCTTGCTGTCGACGAACTTGAGGAAGTCCACGGGCACCACTTCGGCGCCGATCTCGAAGCGGCCGTCGGGGTCGAGGAAATAGTCGAGGCGCTCGCGCGCCGACAGCCGCATGTGGTGGCTGCACTTGGGGCAGACGCTCAGGTTCTGCTCGAGGTCGGCGCGATACAGCACCGTCTCGCACACTTCGCACTTGGTCCACAGTCCTTCGGGCACGGCCTTGCGGGACGTGCCCGCCGTACGCTTGATCTTGGGTGGAAGCAGCTTCTGCAACCAGCTCATCTCGCCCCCTTCGTGGAATGCACCGCGGAACGCGGTGCCGACTGCCCGATCAAGCTTGCGCGTCCATCGCGCGGCGGATGTCCGCCACGAGCGATCCGACCTTGGCGGCCGCCTGACCCGGCGGCGCCGCCTCGATTTCCTGCACCAGACGACTGCCGATGACGACGGCATCGGAGATGCCGGACACCGCACGCGCCGTGGCGCCATCGCGAATCCCGAAACCCACGCCGATCGGGAGGTTCACCCGGGCACGGATCTGCGGGATCTTCCGGGCAATCTCGGCCAGGTCCAGATGCGCCGCGCCGGTCACGCCCTTCAACGACACGTAGTAGACGTAGCCGCTCGCGAGATGCGCCACTTCCTCCATGCGCTGGTCGAGCGACGTCGGCGACAACAGGAAGATGGAATCGATGCCGACCGCACGCAGCTTAGTGGTGAGCTCGACGCTCTCCTCCGGCGGGTAGTCGACCACCAGCACGCCGTCCACGCCCGCGTCGGCTGCGGCAGCCGCGAACGTGTCATAGCCCATCGCCTCGATCGGATTCGCGTACCCCATCAGCACCACCGGCGTCGCCTGGTCGCGCGATCGGAACTCGCGCACGAAATCGAGGCAGTCGTGCAGCGATGTACCGTGCTTCAGTGCACGTTCGCTCGAGCGCTGGATGGTGGGCCCATCCGCCATCGGATCGGAGAACGGCACGCCGAGTTCGATGATGTCGGCGCCGGCAGTGACCAGCGCATGCATGATCGGCACGGTGGACGCCTTGTCCGGATCACCGGCGGTGATGAACGGGATCAGCGCCTTGCGGCCGGCGGCCTTCAGCTTCTCGAAGACGCCGGGAATACGGGAAACGGCGGGCATGTCGCGCGGGCTCACAGCGTCAGCCCCGAATGGCGCGCGACGGTGTTCATGTCCTTGTCGCCGCGCCCGGAGAGATTCACCAACAGCACCTTGTCCTTCGACATGGTCCGCGCCATCTTCATGGCCTGCGCGACAGCGTGGCTCGATTCGAGTGCGGGGATGATGCCCTCCACGCGGCACAGCGCGTGGAATGCTTCGAGCGCCTCTTCGTCGGTGACCGCGACGTACTCGGCGCGGCCGGTGTCCTTGAGCCACGCATGCTCGGGACCCACGCCGGGATAGTCGAGACCGGCGGAGATGGAATGGGTCTCCATGATCTGGCCGTTCTCGTCCTGCATCAGGTAGGTGCGGTTGCCGTGCAGCACGCCGGGCCTGCCGGCGCACAGGGTCGCGGCATGCTTGCCCGTGTGCAGTCCGTGCCCGCCGGCCTCGACGCCGATCAGGCGCACTTCCTTGTGCGGAATGAACGGATAGAACGCACCCATCGCGTTGGATCCGCCGCCCACGCACGCGAGGATCGCGTCGGGGAATCGGCCGACCGCTTCCGGCATCTGCGTGAGCAGTTCACGGCCCACGACGGAATTGAAATCGCGCACCATCATCGGATACGGATGCGGACCGGCCACGGTGCCGATGATGTAGAACGTGCCCTCGACGTTCGTCACCCAGTCGCGCATCGCTTCGTTGAGCGCGTCCTTCAGCGTCTTCGAACCGCTCTCCACCGGCACCACCGAGGCCCCGAGGAGCTTCATGCGGTAGACGTTCGGAGCCTGGCGCTGGATGTCCTCAGAGCCCATGTAGACCACGCACTCCATCCCGAACCGCGCGGCCACGGTGGCGGAGGCCACGCCGTGCTGCCCTGCGCCGGTCTCGGCGATGATGCGCTTCTTGCCCATGTGCCGCGCGACCAGCGCCTGGCCCATGGTGTTGTTGATCTTGTGCGCACCGGTGTGATTCAGGTCTTCGCGCTTCAGCCAGATCTGCGCGCCGCCGCACTGCTCGGTCAGGCGCTTTGCGAAGTACACCGGGCTCGGCCGCCCCACGTAGTGCTTCAGTTCGTACTCGAACTCGGCCACGAACGCCGGATCCTGGCGCAGCCGTTCATAGTTGTCGCGCAGTTCGTCCAGCGCGTACATCAGCGTCTCGGCGACGAATATGCCGCCGTAGGGACCGAAGTGCCCCTTGCGATCGGGCAGGTCAGTCATCTGCATCTCGGACTCCTCGAATGAATGCGACCATCTTCTCGTGGTCCTTCACGCCCTTCTCGCGTTCGACCCCGCTCGATACGTCCACGGCCCAGGGCCGCACCGCCCGGATGGCCTCGCCCACGTTGGCAGGGGTGAGTCCTCCGGCCAGTATCACGGGCAGCGGGAGCGCCTCGGGTATCGCGCTCCAGTCCGCCTTGGTACCGGTACCGCCGTGCATCCCGGGCACGAATGCGTCGAGCAACAGCCCGCGACTCCCGGCGTAGTTAGCGGCGGATTGTAGCAAATCGACCCCCGGCGCCACGGCGACGGCCTTGATCCAGGGTCGGCCGAACCCGGCGCAGAAGTCCGGCGGCTCCGCCCCGTGGAACTGGAGCAGTTCGAGGGGAACGGCAGCGAGCACCGACTGTACCTCCGCCTCGGTCGGGTCCACGAACAGCCCCACTGTCGTCACGAACGCCGGCAATTCGCGGACGATGGCGGCAACCCGGGCCGGGTCGACGTAACGCAGACTCTTCCGCTGAAACACGAAGCCGACGGCGTCGACGCCAAGCCGGGCGGCGGCCAGAGCATCCTCGGGACGCGTGATCCCGCAGAACTTGATCCGGGTGGGCATGCTTCAGAAGGGGATGGCGCGTGCCGGCACGGCCGGCAGATTGGCGACCGGCGAGTATTCCACGCCGGTCAGGTAAAGGCCATCGGACGCGAACGTGGGCGCGGCGAGCCGCCGGTCCCGACCTTGCAGCAATTCAGCGATCCAGCCGGGCGGCTGCCGTCCGGCCCCGACGTACACCAGCGACCCCACGATGTTGCGCACCATGTGCTGCAGGAACGCGTTCGCACGCAGGTCGAACGCGATGAACGGACCTTCGTACCGGAGCTCCAGGTTCGTGAGTGTGCGCACCGGCGACTTCGCCTGGCATTCGGCAGCGCGGAACGCGCTGAAGTCATGCTCGCCGATCAGCGCCGTCGCCGCTTCGCGCATCGCGCCCAGATCGAGAGCGCCGTGCCACCAGCCGACCTTTCCGTGCAGCAGGCCCGGACGCTCGCCACGCATCAGCAGGACGTAGCGATAGCTCCGCGCCTGAGCATCGAACCGGGCGTGGAACGCGGAATCCACCACCCGTGCCCACAGCACGCTGACACCGGGCGGCAGCATCGCGTTGGTGCCTCGCACCCAGGCTGTGTCCGGGCGATCCGCGTTCGTATCGAAATGCACCACTTGAGCGAGCGCGTGCACACCGGCGTCGGTGCGGCCTGCGCACGTGGTCGCGATCGGCGCCCCGGCGATCTCCGCGAGTGCGCGCTCGAGCGCATCCTGCACGCTGCAGCCGGATGGCTGGGTCTGCCACCCGCAGAATGCGCTGCCGTCGTACTCGAGGCCGAGGGCGATTCTCATGGCAGCGTACCTTCGAAAATGATCAGCGCCGCTCGCGGCGGCGCTGATCTTCCACTTTGCCGGGAGATATCGCGGTTAGCCGAGCGACCCCAGCACCGCTCGCGCGGCGGCTTTCTGCTCGGCGTCGCCCTCGGCCAGCACTTCCTGCAGGATCTCCCGCGCACCTTCGCGATCACCCATCTCCTGATAGGCCTTGGCGAGGTCGAACTTGGTCTGGACGTCGTACCACTTGTCGTCCTTGCCGCCAGCCGCCGCCGGGGCCGCCGTCTCGGCACCGCCGAGATCCAGGCTGATGCCGGACAGGTCGAGGTCGGGTGCCGCAGCCGAACCGGGAGGTCCGCCTGCCGAAGTGGGCAGATCGAGGTTGAGGCCGCTGATGTCGAAGTTGAGGCCGCCATCTTCCGCCTCTGCCGCCGGCGCACCGGGGGTCGAGGGCGCAGCCGCGCTCACGTCGAAGTCGAAATCGAGCCCGCCGCCGGGGATGGGCGCCGTCCCGGATTGTATGGGCAGCGGCGCGGTACCATCCAACGCGGTGATCTGCACCGTGGATTCGTTGTCGACGCCGGGCAGCTTGGCACCCGGATCGAGCACCACGCTCTCGGTGAGATCGGAAGTCTCCCCGAGCGCGCCGAGATCGATGTCCGTGCTGGTGGTGTTCGCGGCTTCGATCTCCGGGCCGAGACGGCCGAGGTCGATGTCGGTCGTGGTCCCGATGGCCGAGTCGTCGAAGCCCAGGTTGAAGTCGAGATTGGTCTTGGCCGCGTCGGCGCTGCCGCCGGGACGGGACGTGCCCATGGCCGTGGCGGCGGCCGCAGCCGCAGCCGCCAGCGCGCTGCCGCTGCCGACGACCACCGTCGCGGTGCCGTCGTCCACCATCCGCCGGCCCGCGGCGTAGCGCGTGTTCTCCGGATCGATCTGGTAGCCCAGCTTGACCGCCTTGTTCCACAGATCGCCCTTGCCGCCGGTACCGCTCTGGAGTTCCTTCGCGACCTGCTCGAAAGCAGCGGCGTCGCGCCGGTTGGCGTAGATCTCGAGGAGCTTGCCGTGCAGTTCGTAACGCTTGGGCGTGGCGGCGATCGCTTCCTTCAGGCGCTCTTCGGCCAGATTGTCGCGACCGTAGGTGAGGAAGATCTCGGCTTCCGCAAGCGGATCGCCTTCCTCGTGAATGTCACCACCGCCCCTGCCGGCCGCGAGGCCGGCGCCCGACGGGATCTCCGTCGTTACGTCGTCTTCAATCGGGGCCGGCGAATTTTTTTTTCCGCCCTTCTTGTCCTTCTTCGGGGCCGCTTCGCCGCCGCTGCCGCGGCGCTTCAGGACGGTGTAGCCCCCGAAACCGAGGAGCGCGAGCACGGCCGCGCCACCGGCGAGATAGAGCGGGTTCTCGAGCAGCTGCTCCACCAGGCTGGGGGGCGGGGGCGGAGGCGGCGGCACGAACTTCTTCTTCGGCTTGGCTGCCTCTTCGCCTGCAGGTGGCTTGAGGGGGGCCGTCTCCGGCGTCTGCGCGACCGCGGGTGGCGGCGGCGTCACGGCAGGTTCGGCGGGCTTCGGCGCCGGGGCTACGGCCGCCGGCGGCGTCTCATGCTTGGGTTCGGGCTTGGGTGCCGGGGCAGGCGCAGGCGCGTGCGCCGCAGGCTTCTGCAGATCGGTGACACCCTTGCTCTTGATCTCCATCAGGGCCTGCATGTCCTTGATGGTCTTCTCGAGCGCGGCGATGCGTTCGCCGGAATCCTTCACCGCCTTGTTCTTGGAGGCGACCTCTTCCTCGAGTTGATGGATGCGGTCCTGCAGCGCCTTCGCATCCTGGCTGCCGGCACCGGCCTTCGCGGGCTCACCCTTGGAAAGCTTCAGCACTTCCTTCGGTGCTTCGGCCGCAGGCGCCTTCTCCTGCACCGTCGTCGTCACCTTGCCTTCGGCGCTTTGCTGGGCACCGGTAGCCACTGCCGGCGTCTCGGCCGCGACCGCGGCCAGCTTCTCGCGATAGGCGTTCCAGTTGGCGGCCTGCACGCGCACTTCCTTGCGGGCATCCTGCGGCGACATGTCCACCACTGACGACTCGTCGGGCAGGCGCAGCACCGAACCGGTCTTGAGGCGGTTCATGTTCTTGCCGGCGAAGGCATCCGGGTTCTCGCGATAGAGCAGCACCAGCATCTGCTCGAGCGCCAGGCCTTCGGTCATGTTCGCCTTGGCGATCTTCGACAGCGTGTCGCCGCGTTTCGTCGTGACCTCGCCGCCGGTGGACGCGGCACGCTGGCCGGACGACGTGGCCTTGGCGGCACCGGTCTGCACCGCGGGCTCGGGCACCTTGATGCCCTCGTCGCGCTGCGCGACCGCCGGTTCGGGGGGAGCGGGCTCGGCGGCCTGAGGCGCCGGCTCGGGTTCGGGTGCAGGTGCGGCTGCCGCGACCGGCGGCTGCACTTCCGCTGAGGGAGCGGGCGGCTCAGGCGGCCGGGCCGATTGTGCCGGCGCCGCTTCGGCCTTCGTTTCCGGCGGACGCGTCGGCGGCAGCGGCTTGACCTCCGGAGTCTTCGAGGCCTCCGCATCGGTCACGATGGGCGGATCCACCAGTGCCGTATAGGCGCGTACCAGGCGCCCGGACGTCCAGCCGAGCTCCACCAGGAAGTCGATGAAAGGCTCGTTCAGCGGCTGGTACGACGAAACCTTCACGTAGGAATCGCCGTTCGGACGCTTCTCGATGGCGAGCTTGAGGTTCGAAACGTAGGCCGTGTAGGGCAGGTCGGCCTGCTTGAACGCGTCCGGCGAGGCCATGCGCACCGACAGGGAGGACAGTTCGTCCTTCTTGACCGACACCAGGTCGATCTCGGCGCGGAAGGGTTGGCCGAGCGTCGAGATGACCGTAAGCTTGCCGAGACCAGCGGCGTAGGCGGACGCCGAACACATGAGGAGCGCGGCGACCGTTGCGACCACGCGAATCAGAGATTTGCCCACCGCGCCACCCTTGGATTTCGAGGTTTATAACGAAAATAACATCATGGGGTTACTGATGCAAGCTAATCTCGCCTCTCAGCTAACCATCCCTTCACGCTTCTTTTTTCGGCGGATTTTGTCGTTTTCTGTAGCCGAAGGAACGCGCATCCAAGGCGCGACCAGGGCTGAAAATCGGATTCGGGCCGGTTCAGCTTGCATTGGACGAGCGAAGCAAGTTCCTTGCCGCCAACCACGATCGCGTCGGCGCGCAGCGTAAACGCCTACTCACCGGCCCCGTCCGGGGCCGGTCGCATGGACTCAGCGCTCGAGCAGAATCCTCAGCATGCGGCGCAACGGCTCGGCCGCGCCCCACAGGAGTTGGTCCCCGACCGTGAAGGCGGTGAGGTACTCGCCGCCCATGGGCAGCTTGCGCAACCGCCCCACCGGGACTTCGAGCTTGCCCGAGACGGCTGCAGGCGTCAGCGCCTGCAGCGACGCTTCGCGCGTGTTAGGGATCACTTTCACCCATTCGTGAGCCGCGGCGAGGAGCTTTTCGATCTCGGGCAGCGGCACGTCGCGCTTCAACTTGATGGTGAGCGCCTGGCTGTGCGAACGCATGGCGCCGATGCGGACGCACACGCCGTCGACCGGGATCGTGCCGGGCGCCTTGCCCAGGATCTTGTTGCCCTCGGCCATGGCCTTCCATTCCTCGCGGCTCTGGCCGTTACCCAGATCCTTGTCGATCCACGGCAACAGACTGCCGGCCAGCGCGTATCCGAACTGCTGGGTGGGGAAGTCGTGGCTGTTGAGCGTCTGGGCGACCGCGCGGTCGATGTCGATGATGGTGGCGGTCGGATGGTCCAGCATGTTCTTTGCCGCACCGTGGACCGCGCCCATCTGTTCGACCAGTTCGCGCATGTTCTGCGCACCGGCCCCGGAAGCAGCCTGGTACGTCATGGCGGTGATCCACTCCACCAGGTCGGCCTTGAACAGGCCGGCGAGCGCCATGAGCATGAGGCTCACGGTGCAGTTGCCGCCGATGTAGTTCTTCACCCCGGCCTGCAACGCCGCATCGATCACCGGCCGGTTGACCGGGTCGAGGATGATGACGGCGTCGTCGTTCATGCGCAGCGCAGAGGCCGCGTCGATCCAGTAACCGTTCCATCCCGCCGCCCGCAGCTTCGGAAACACCGCACCGGTGTAGTCGCCGCCCTGGCAGGAGACGATGGTGTCCATGGCCGCGAGCGCCTGGATGTCGTTCGCATCCTGCAGCTTGCCGAGATCGCGCCCGATGGTCGGGCCGTCGCCGCCGACGTTGGACGTGGTGAAGAAGGTGGGGTCGATCAGGAGAAAGTCCTTCTCCCAGACCATCCGCTGCATGAGCACCGAACCGACCATGCCGCGCCAGCCTACGAATCCCACCCGCATCGCTGCCATCACCGCTTCTCCGTGTCGTGAACCGTCTCGTTATCGATGTTGTGCGGCGAGCGCCGCGACCACCGCGTCGCCCATCGCCTGGGTGCCGATGCGGCTCTCGCCTGCCTGCGCGATATCCGCCGTCCGGTACCCGTCCCGCAGCACCTTCTTGACCGCCTGCTCGATGCGCGTCGCCGAACCCTCGTCGTTGCCGGTGTGCCGCAGCAGCATCGCGACCGACAGGATCGTCGCCAGCGGATTGGCCACACCCTTGCCCGCGATGTCCGGCGCTGAACCGTGGATCGGCTCGTACAGACCCTTGCCGTTCGCGTCGAGCGATGCGGACGGCAGCATGCCGATGGAACCGGTCAGCATCGACGCTTCGTCCGACAGGATATCGCCGAACATGTTGCCGGTCACCATCACGTCGAACTGCTTCGGGGCGCGCACCAGCTGCATGGCGGCATTGTCGACGTACATGTGCGAAAGCTCCACGTCCGCGTATTCCTTGGCAACCTCGTTGACCACTTCGCGCCACAGGATGCTGGTGTCGAGCACGTTGGCCTTGTCGACCGAGCACAGCTTGCGCGAGCGCTTGCGTGCGATGCGGAACCCCACGTGCGCGATGCGGCGGATCTCCGATTCGGAGTACTTCATCGTGTCGTAGCCTTCGCGCTCGCCGTTGTCGAGCGTGCGGCGACCCCGCGGTTCCCCGAAGTAGATGTCGCCGGTCAACTCGCGCAGGATCATCACGTCGAGGCCCGCGACGAGTTCCGGTCGCAGCGACGAGGCCGACGCGAGTTCTTCATACACCACCGCGGGGCGCAGATTGGTAAACAGTCCGAGCGCCTTGCGGATACGCAGCAGGCCCTGCTCTGGCCGCTGCGGACGCGGCAGCGTGTCGTACTTCGGGCCGCCGACGGCGCCCAGCAGCACCGCATCGGACTGCTGCGCAAGCTTGAGCGTCGCCTCCGGCAACGGGTCGCCGGCCGCGTCGTACCCGGCACCGCCGATCGGCGCGTGTTCCATTTCCACCTTGAGCCCGTCGGAGCGCAGCGCTTCCAGCACGCGCGTCGCCTGCTGCACGATCTCGGGACCGATGCCGTCTCCCGGCAGAACCGCAATCTTCATCGTCACCTCAGGCAAAGAGCCACGGCTGCGCCGCGCGATGCTTCGCCTCGAAAGTGCGGATGGCATCGGTGTGCTGCAGCGTGAGACCGATCTCGTCGAGGCCGTGCAGCAGGTTGTGCTTGCGGAACCCGTCGATGTGGAAAGGGAAGGCCTCGCCTTCGGGTGTGAACACCTTCTGCTGCGGCAGATCGATCTTCAGGCGATAACCCGGCGTCGCATGGGCGTGGGCGAACAGCTTATCCACGACGCCCGCCGGCAGGATCACCGGGAGCAGCCCGTTCTTGAAGCTGTTGTTGAAGAAGATGTCGGCGTAGCTCGGCCCGATGATGGCGCGGAAGCCGTAATCGGTGAGCGCCCAGGGCGCGTGCTCGCGCGAGGAGCCGCACCCGAAGTTCTCGCGCGCGAGCAGGATCTGCGCGCCGCGGTAGCGCGGCTGGTTCAGTACGAAGGCCGGATTGATGGGCCGCGTGGTGTGATCCATGCCGGGCTCGCCGGAATCGAGGTAGCGCCAGGCGTCGAACAGGTTCGGACCGAAGCCGCTGCGCTTGATCGACTTCAGGAACTGCTTCGGGATGATTGCGTCGGTGTCGACGTTGGGCCGGTCGAGCGGTGCGACGAGGCCTTCCAGTACGGTGAACTTTTCCATTGCGAAGATTCCTCAGAACGCCCGGCGCACGTCGACGAAGTGACCGGCGATGGCCGCGGCCGCCGCCATCGCGGGGCTCACGAGGTGCGTGCGACCACCGGCGCCCTGTCGCCCTTCGAAATTGCGGTTGGATGTGGACGCGCAGCGCTCGCCCGGCTCGAGGCGGTCGTCGTTCATCGCGAGACACATGGAACAGCCCGGCTCGCGCCACTCGAAACCGGCGTCGCGGAACACCCGGTCGAGGCCTTCCGCCTCGGCGGCGCGCTTCACCAGCCCGGACCCCGGCACCACCATCGCGAGCTTCACGTTCGCCGCGACGCGACGCCCCTTCACGACCTCGGCGGCGGCACGCAGATCCTCGAGCCGCGAGTTGGTGCACGACCCGATGAACACCTTGTCGATGGTGATCTCGGTGATCGGCGTGTTGGCCTCGAGCCCCATGTACTTGAGCGCGCGCTCGAGCGAGTCGCGCTTCACCGGGTCGTCGATGCGCGCGGGATCGGGCACACGGGCCTCCACGGTGTCGACCATCTCGGGCGACGTGCCCCAGGTCACCTGCGGCGGAATGGCGGCCGCATCGAACTCGACCACCTTGTCGAACTGCGCACCCGGATCGCTCACCAGCGTGCGCCAGTAAGCCACGGCGCGGTCCCATTGCTCGCCCTTCGGCGCGAACGGCCGGTCGCGCAGGTATTCGATGGTGGTGTCGTCCACGGCCACCATGCCCGCGCGAGCACCGGCTTCGATCGCCATGTTGCACAAGGTCATCCGGCCTTCCATGGAAAGCGAACGGATCGCGCTGCCGCCGAACTCGATCGCGTAGCCGGTACCACCCGCGGTACCGATCCTGCCGATGATGGCGAGCACCACGTCCTTCGCCGTGACGCCGCGGCCCAGTTGGCCTTCGACGCGCACCAGCATGCGCTTCGCCTTCTTCAGGTTGAGGCACTGCGTGGCGAGGACGTGCTCGACCTCGGAGGTGCCGATGCCGAAGGCCAGCGCGGCAAAGGCGCCGTGCGTGCTGGTATGCGAGTCGCCGCACACCACGGTCATCCCGGGCAGCGTCGCTCCCTGCTCGGGACCGATCACGTGGACGATGCCCTGACGGCCGTCCAGGAACGGGAAGTAGGCCTTCGCGCCGTACGCGCGGATGTTGGCGTCCAGGGTCTCCACCTGGATGCGCGAGATCGGGTCGCGGATGCCCTTGTCCCAATCCTTGGTGGGGGTATTGTGGTCCGCGGTGGCGACGATGGAATCGATGCGCCAGGGCTTGCGGCCGGCCAGCTTGAGCCCCTCGTAGGCCTGCGGGCTGGTGACCTCGTGGACCAGGTGGCGGTCGATGTAGACGAGCGCGTTGCCGTCGCCTTCCTCGCGCACGAGGTGGCTCGACCAGAGCTTGTCGTAGAGGGTTTGTGGTTGCATGGCGAGACTCTCCGGATAGCCGGTGATTATGTCACAGCGGTAACCGCTCCTTCCCGCTTCGGCGATCGACTCGATTGCAACATCGCTCTCCTTGTCTCGCGGCGGCGCGGGAAGGTTGGGATGGGAATCAGCGGTGGTGGAGAGGGAGACGCCGCTTGCCCCCACCCTGACCCTCCCCCACGCCACGCGTGGGGGAGGGGATGTAAAGCGCAGAGCGGGCGAAGGGGAGGATGCAAGCCGAGGTGCATCGCCAGGCACTCCTTCCCCCGGCGTCGCCGGGGGAAGGTTGGGATGGGGGCCAGCGGTGGTGCAGAGGGAGACGCCGGCTGCCCCCACCCTAACCCTCCCCCACGCTGCGCGTGGGGGAGGGGATGTACGGCGCAGGGTGGGCGAAGGTGCGGATGCAAGGCATGGTGTGTCGCCAGGCACTCCTTCCCCCGGCTTCGCCGGGGGAAGGTGGGGATGGGGGCCAGCGGTGGTGCGGAGGGAGACGTCCCCTGCCCCCACCCTAACGCTCCCCCACGCTGCGCGTGGGGGAGGGGATGCACACCCCTTCCCTCGCCTTCGGGGGGCAGTTCTAATTGCGCGCGGGTTCCGGAATTCTCAACCAGCGCGCCGTGATGCCGAACGCTGCCGCCGCCGCGGCCGCTCCGATGGAGAACGTGATTGCCCCGCCGACGCGATCCCACAGGAACCCCGCCATCAGCCCGCCCGCCGCTCCACCGGCGCCGAAGCCGATGCCCGAATAGAGCGCCTGGCCCTTCGCCTGGTGCCGTCCGCGGAAGAAGCGGTGGGTCAGCGCCACTGCCGCGCCGTGGAAAAAGCCGAACGTGGCCGCGTGGGCGAGCTGGGCCACGAACATCACCGCTGCGGTATTCGGCAGCCAGCCGATGGTCAGGTAGCGCACGAACGTGATGCCGTACCCGGCGAGCAGCAGCGTGCGCAGCGAGAAGTGCGACGACAGCCGCGTCCACGTCCAGAACACGACCACCTCCGCCACCACGCCCATTGCCCACAGCATGCCCACCGTGCCCTTGTTGTACTCGTGGTCCACCAGCCAGATCGAGTAGAACGTGTTGTACGGCCCGTTCGCGAGCGCGCTCAGGAAGCATCCTGCGAACAGCGCGATGACCTCGGGACGCTTCAGGATGTCCCAGACCTTCACGTGATCGTTGTGATGCGGATGGGTCGGCGCCTCGGGAATGTTGAACGACGTCGCAGCGTGCAACGCGAGCAGTCCCGCGATCATCCACGCCGCCGCACGGATGCCGGTGTAATCGAGCGCATATCCGGCCACCACCACGACCGCCACGAAACCCACCGATCCCCACGCGCGGATGCGCCCGTAGCCGCCCGGCCGGTCGCCGAGATGACCCAGCGTCGTCGCCTCGACCAGCGGCAGGGTTCCGCTCCAGAAGAGATTCATCGCGAGCATAACGACGAGCAGCCAGACGAAGCTCGAATCGATGAACACGCCGCAGAACGTCAGCAGCGTGCAGAGCGTGGTGATGCGCACGATGGGCGCGCGCTGACCGCGCGTGTCCGCGATCCAGCCCCAGAACGCAGGCCCCACCATGCGCGTCACCGGCACCACCGCGAGCAGCATGCCGATCTGCGCCGAGGTGAGCCCCACTGACTTGAGGTACAGCGCCCAGTAGGGTGCGAACACCCCGAGAAACGCGAAATAGAAGAAGTAGAACGTCGCGAGGCGGCCCGCGGGGACCGACGAAGACGTGCTCACGTCGGGATCGGGACGTCTGCGCCGAACTTCGCCATCGAATGTTCCAATCTCACCCTCGATCCCTCTCCCGGAGGGAGAGGTTGGCTGCGCCAACCTCTGCGAGGTGCATGTGGCTCCCTCACCCTCGGTCCCTCTCCCGGAGGGAGAGGGAAGCACACCGGAGCGCAAAGCCCCTCTCCCTCCGGGAGAGGGGGTTGGGGTGAGGGGAACCACCATCAACCCCGCAGGGGTTGGGGTGAGGGAAGTACCCACCTCAATCTTCATACTGCTTGTCGTCATTCCAGCGCCAGACGAGCCAGCCGAGAGTGGCGAGCATGCCGGCCCAGGCGACCAACCGCACAAACCCGGCGAGGGTCGTGTCGAGCTGCAGCACGCCCCAGCGCGTGAGGATCTCGGTCCAGTCGTGTTCGCCGCTGCCCACCAGCGGCAGCACCTGGGCGCGGGCGTCCGCCATGTAGCGCGCGATGTTCCAGAAATTCTCGAAGAACCACAGCACCCCGACGGCGAACGAAACTGTCTCGCGCCGCCCCCAGAAACTGCCGATCACCACCAGCGGCAACACGAGCTGCGCCATGGTGCCGCCATAGACCGTGATGCGGCTGCCCAGCAGCAGGCCGAAGATGGGATGGCCTGCCTCGTGGAACACCAGGTTCGCCCCGTCCAGGACGTGGACCCAGCCCTCGCCCGTGTTCGCGAACCACGCGCAATACGTCGCGAACAGCCCCGCCGTGACCAGACCACCCACGCCCACCGGCTTCCAGCCGGCCTCGTGGATCTCGCGCAGACGGTCCATCCATTCCATGGGCCGCAGATCTCTCGAGGCTAGGCTTCGTTGGCGTCGGGATCGGTCGATGCGCGCGAGGGCTGGACCGGATAGCGCTCCCTGGCCCCGTCGGGCGCTTGCGCCGCGAGCTGCGGTGTGTCGGTGATGACGTCGGCATTCTGCGCCCGATGGCGCAACGCGTGATCCATCAGCACGATCGCGAGCATCGCCTCCGCGATGGGCGTTGCACGGATGCCGACGCACGGATCGTGGCGGCCGAAGGTCTCCACCGTAACCGGATTGCCGGCCTTGTCGATGGAACGGCGCGCGAGGCGGATGCTCGACGTGGGCTTGATGGCCACGTTGACGACGATGTCCTGCCCCGTGGAAATGCCGCCCAGGATGCCGCCGGCATTGTTCGAGAGGAAACCCTCGGGCGTCATCTCGTCGCCGTGCTCGGTGCCCTTCTGCGCCACCGAGCTGAAGCCCGCGCCGATCTCCACGCCCTTCACCGCGTTGATGCTCATCATGGCGTAGGCGATGTCGGCATCGAGCTTGTCGTCCACCGGCTCGCCCCAGCCTACCGGGACGCCGGTCGCGACAGCGGTGACCTGCGCGCCGACCGAGTCGCCGCTCTTGCGCAGGCGCTCCATGAATTCCTCGAGCTGCGGCACGACCGCCGGGTCGGCGCTGAAGAACGGATTGGCGTTCACGCCTTCCCACGAGCGGAACGGCATCGCGATGGGTCCCAGCTGCGACAGGTATCCGCGCACCTCGACACCGTGACGCTCGCGCAGCCATTTCTTCGCGATGGCACCGGCGGCCACGCGCACCGCCGTTTCGCGTGCGGATTGCCGGCCGCCCCCGCGGTAATCGCGAATGCCGTACTTCTGCCAGTACGTGTAGTCGGCATGCCCCGGACGGAACGTCTCCTTGATGGCACCGTAGTCCTGGCTGCGCTGGTCGGTGTTGCGGATCAGCAATCCGATCGGGGTCCCGGTGGTCCGCCCCTCGAAGACGCCGGAGAGGATCTCGACCGTGTCGCTTTCCTTCCGCTGGGTCACGAAGCGCGAGGTCCCGGGCTTGCGGCGGTCGAGTTCGACCTGGATGTCCTCGGCCGCCAGCGCCATGCCCGGCGGGCATCCGTCCACCACGCAGCCGATCCCCGGTCCGTGGCTCTCGCCGAACGAGGTCACGCAGTAGAGCCGCCCCAGCGTGTTACCCGACATCGCCTATCTCTTCGAAAATAAAGCGGAATCTTAGCACGCAGGGGCCCGGAAAAAGACTTGCGCGCGGACCGTGCCCGATTCAAGCTGCGCCTGCCGGAGCCGTTAGTGGAGGGTACGCTGTGACGACCGAACCCCGGGCGTAGAGCTGAACCAGACGCCCATGACCGCTCCCGCACCCCGCTTCCTCACCTGGCAGAGCCTGTCCGCCTACACGTGGCTGGACACGGCCGTGTGGGTGTTCGACGCCGAGCGTTCGCGCAAGCTGTGGGCGAATGCGGCCGCGCTGGAGCTGTGGAAGGCCGCGAACCTCGAGGAACTGGTCGCGCGCGACTACTCGGACCAGTCGCCGGCCGCCAAGGCCAGGACCGTCGGCGCACTGGAATGCGTGAAGCGCGGCGAGATCCCGCAACAGTTCTGGACCTTCTACCCGCGCGGCGAACCGGTGCAGGTGTCGGTGCGCGTCACCGGCATCCTCACCGAGGACGGTCGGCTTGCGCTGCTGTTCGAGGCGCGTCCGATGTCCGAAGCGGAGATCCCGCCCGACATCGCCCGGCGGGTCGAAGCCTTCCGCCACACCGGCTCGCTCATCTCGCTGCACGACGAGGACGGACGCGCGCTCACGCGCAATCCGGCGGCGATCGAGGCCTTCGGTCCGGTGAATCCCCAGGCCACCGGCAACGATCTCGGAATCCAGCTCGGCAGCGAGGACACCCGCGAGGATCTGGTCGCGGCGATCGCCAGCGGCGACGAGTTCCAGCGCCGCGTGCTGGTCAGCACCCGCCAGGGCTTGCGCTGGCACGACGTGCGCTGTCGTCCGCTCAACGATCCGGCGACCGGCGGCCGCATCCTGCTGCTCGACGCCCAGGACGTCACCGAGGCCCAGCGGGTGCACGAGCGCCTCGGGGTCGAGCGCGTCGTCCTGGAGATGGTGTCGCTCGGACGACCGCTGCGCGAGGTGATCGACGCCCTCATCCATGGCGTCGAGAGCATCCTGCCCGGATTGCGCTTCTCGGTGCTGGAGCTGCGCGAAGGGCGTCTCTACGGCCTGTCCGCGCCGAGTCTGCCGGAGGCTTACCGGTCCGCCACCGAAGGCGTCGCCATCGGGCCCAACGTGGGTTCCTGCGGAACCGCCGCCTTTCTCGGCGAACCCGTCATCGTCGAGAACATCGCAACGGATCGCCGCTGGCAGGACTATCGCACGCTCGCGCTGTCGCACGGATTGCGCGCCTGCTGGTCGATCCCCATCAAGGCCGGCGACGGGAGCGTCCTGGGCGCCTTCGCCGCGTATCACACGGAACCGCGCTCGCCGACCGACGAGGAACGCTCGGTGATCGAATCGGCCCGCCATATCGCCGCCATCGCCATCGAGCGCGATCGCACCCAGGCGGCGATCGAACAGGGGCGCAGCCAGTTGCAGATGATCCTCGACGCGATGCCGATCAGCATCGCCTACGTCGACGAACACCTGCGCTACCACTTCGTGAACCGGGCCTTCGAGCAGTGGTTCGGCACGACGCGCTCCCAGGCGATCGGCCGCCGCAGCCACGACATCATCGGCAGCGAGCTGTACTCGGCCATCGCGCCCTACCTGCAGCGCGTGATGACGGGCGAGGAAGTGCGCTACGAAGCGGAACGGGTGGGCCGTGACGGAAAGAAGCGCTACGTCGACGTGCACTACCTGCCGCACGTCGGGCCGGACGGGCGCGTGCTGGGCCACTTCGGCATCGTCAACGACATCACGACGCGCAAGCAGAACGAGCATCTGCTCGAGTACCTCGCCACGCACGATCAGCTGACCGGGCTGCCGAACCGCAACCTGCTGTCCGAACACATGCAGCTCGCGCTGTCCCGGGGCACCCGCACGGGCTACGGCACCGGCATCCTGTTCGTGGACCTCGACCGCTTCAAGTACGTGAACGACACGCTCGGCCACGATGCCGGCGATCGCCTGCTCAAGTCCGTGGCCGAGCGCTTCCGCACCAACGTGCGCGGCGCGGACATGGTGGCGCGGCTCGGGGGCGACGAGTTCGTGGTGCTGATGGACGAACTGCACGACGTGCAGGAGGCGGCTGCGCTAGCGCGCAAGATGCTGTCGGTGCTGCGCGAACCCTTCACGGTGGACGGCCACGACCTGTACGTCACCGCGAGCATCGGGGTCGCCGTTGCTCCCGACGACGGGCTCGACCCGGCATCGCTGCTCAAGCACGCCGACATCGCGATGTATCGCGCGAAAGCCCAGGGCAAGAACGACTTCCAGTTCTTCTCGGCCGAAGCGACCGCGGCGTCCTTCGAGCACCTGATGCTCGAGAACGCGCTGCGCAAGGCCGTCGAGCGCAACGAGTTCGTGCTCCACTTCCAGCCGATCGTCGACCTGCTCACCGGCCGCACCGAGGCCGTCGAAACGCTGGTGCGCTGGCGGCACCCGGACCTGGGGCTCGTATCGCCCGCCAAGTTCATCCCGCTCGCCGAAGAGACCGGTCTCATCGTGCCGATCGGTGCCTGGGTCCTGGAAGAGGCCTGCCGCCAGATCGCGAAGCTCGCCGAGCGCGGCATCCACGACCTGCGCGTGGCCGTGAACCTTTCGCCGAAGCAGTTCCGGGAGCGGGATCTCGCCAAGACGGTGGAGCACGCCCTCGAGCAAAGCGGCCTCGACCCGCGCCGCCTCGGCCTGGAAGTCACCGAGAGCAGCATGATGGAGAACCCGGAGTCGGCGACCCAGACACTCGCCCGCTTCCGCGAAATGGGCGTCAAGATCTCCATCGACGATTTCGGGACCGGCTACTCGTCGCTCTCGTTCGTGAAGCGGTTCCCGATCGACGCGCTGAAAGTCGACCAGTCGTTCATCCGCGACATCGTCGAGGACGACGACGATGCCAGCATCACGCGAGCCATCATCGCGATGGGCCGCAGTCTGCGTCTGGACATCGTGGCCGAAGGCGTGGAAACCGCATCGCAGCTCACCATCCTCCGCGCCGAAGGCTGCCACAAGGCCCAGGGCTACTACTTCAGCCGGCCGGTACCGGTGGACGCGCTGGGCGATTGGCTCGAAGCAGGCGGAGCCCTCAGCACAGCATGACGTTCCCCCGGTAGATCGGCCTCCGGCCGATGGCGGGCCCGCGAACGCCACGACGGCAAGCACCGTCCGCCGGGCTCGCTTAAACTACGCCTCGTCACCCGAACGACGAGCACCGCGGCCATGCAGCAATACCTCGACTTGATGCGTCACGTGCTGGAGCACGGCACGCGCAAGTCCGATCGCACCGGCACCGGAACCCTGAGCGTGTTCGGCGCGCAGCTGCGCTTCGATCTCGCCGAAGGGTTTCCCCTGGTGACGACCAAGAAGCTGCACTTGAAGTCGATCGTCCACGAACTCCTGTGGTTCCTGCGCGGCGACACCAACGTGCGCTACCTGCGTGAGAACGGCGTGAGCATCTGGGACGAATGGGCCGACGCGAACGGCGAACTCGGCCCGGTCTACGGCCATCAATGGCGCTCGTGGCCAACGCCGGACGGCGGCCACGTGGACCAGATCGCCCAGGTCCTCGCCGAGATCAAGCGCAACCCCGATTCGCGCCGCCTGATGGTGAGCGCCTGGAACCCGGCGGACATTCCGAAGATGGCGCTGGCGCCCTGTCATGCCCTGTTCCAGTTCTACGTGGCCGACGGGCGGCTGTCGTGCCAGCTCTACCAGCGCAGCGCCGACGTGTTCCTCGGCGTGCCCTTCAACATCGCCTCGTATGCGCTGCTCACCCTGATGGTGGCGCAGGTATGCGGCCTCGCACCCGGTGATTTCGTGCACACCTTCGGCGACACGCATCTGTACCTGAACCACCTGGACCAGGCGCGCGAGCAGCTCACGCGCACCCCGCGGCCGCTGCCGTTCATGCAGATGAACCCCGAAGTGAAGGACCTGTTCGCGTTCCGCTACGAGGACTTCACGCTCGTCGGCTACGACCCGCATCCCCACATCAAGGCGGCGGTCGCGATTTGACTTCGGCCGGGTCCGCACGGCCGCGCGTGTCGCTGATCGCCGCAGTGGCGACCAACGGCGTCATCGGCGGTGACGGTCGCATGCCCTGGCATCTGCCCGAGGACTTGAAGCGCTTCAAGGCGCTCACCATGGGTCACGCGATCGTGATGGGGCGCAAGACCTTCGACTCCATCGGACGCCTGTTGCCCGGGCGTCGCACCATCATCATCACGCGGCAACGGAATTATCGCGTCGAGGGTGCCGAGGTCGTCAATTCCCTCGACGATGCGATCGCACTCGCACGCGATGACGACGAAGTGTTCGTCATCGGTGGCGGCGAGATCTACGCGCAGGCGTTGCCGCTGGCGACCCGGTTGCACCTCACCGAAATCGACGCCACGGCCGAGGGCGACGTGCGCTTTCCGGCTATCCAGAAAGCCCAATGGCACGAGATCGACCGCGAGTCCCGGCGCGCGGAGAACGGTACGCCGTTCGCGTTCGTAACCTACGAGCGCCGCGCCGGGTAGCCGCGCAGACGCGTCAGGCGTCGAACGACCGTGGCGCCTCGCCGTTGCGGCTGCGTTGCACCATGATGGCGAACGCACGCTCCAGTGTTCGTGCATGCCGTTGCGGATCGAAGACCGCGGCGGTTGTCCTTGCGGCTGCGATTCGTGCGCGCAGATCCTTGAGCTCGTCCGGGCTCTGAGCCAGCGCCACCGCGCGCGCGACGTAGGCCTCCAGGCTCGGCACCACCAGCTCCTTGCCGACACCCAGGACTTGCAGCAGATTGGCCGCCACTCGGGACGGCATCATCTCGCCTGGACAAGTGAGCACTGGCAACCCGGCCTGGAGCGCATCGAGCGCCGTGGTGTGTCCGTTGTAGACGTGCGTATCCAGAAACAGGTCCGCGACGAGATACCGCGCGAGGTGTGCAGCGGAATCCAGCAACGACGCGAACACGATGCGATTGGGATCGATGCCCGCTCGATCTGCCTCGGCACGGATGAGGCCCTTCTGCGCGCCGGAGACGCCGACGAGCCACAGGACACCTGACGGCACGGCGCGCAGGATGCGCATCCAGGCGGAGAAGATCCGGGGTTCGATCTTCCACGTGTTGCAGAGGCAGCAGAAGACGAAGGCATTCGGCGGGAGCCCATAGGCGTCGCGATGCGTCGGAGTATCGATGGTCACAGGGCTCGCGACATAGCAGCTGCCAGGGAGATAGACCAATTGCTCCGACCACCAGTGCTCCGTGCCCGGCACGATGCTGCCGCGGTCAACGAAGGCGTAGTCCATGTTCTCGATGCCGGTCGTCCACGGCACTCCAAGCCAGGTCACCTGCACTGGTGCCGCGCGCGCCGCGAAGATCTCGAGCCGAGCGTTCGTCGTGTAGTTCGCGAGATCCACCAGCACGTCGATGTCATCTGAGCGGATGCGCTGCACAAGGTCGGCGGTCGACTCCGAAGCGACGCGATGGAATGCATCGCACCCGGCTTCGATCTCGCGGGTCAGCACATCCTCCTCGCCCGGGTGCAGCGAGTACGCCACGACTTCGACGGCCTGCCGGTCATGAGCCGCGTACAGGGCTCGTGTGAGATGCGCCGCCGGATGACGTCGATAGTCCGGCGACACGTAGCCGATTCGCCAGCGCGAGCGGCCGGTCGCCATGGCAGGGCGAACATAGGGTTCGATGCCCTCCTGACGAACGGTTTCGCTCAGTGCTTCACCGACATCGCGTGCAAGCTTCGCGTGCAATGACCCGGCCAGCGGCAACGCCAGCATCCGATAGGGGGCGGCCACGTGTGCGAGCGGTGACGGCCATTCCGGGTCGCCTGCGATCAGCTCGGTACAGCGAGCAACGAACCGTTCGTACCGCGACCAGTCGCAGTCGATCAGGCGCTGATAGTGCCAATGAATGAACAACAGGCGGGCGTCGGCGCCCTCGAATCGTTCGAGACCGTCGGGATTGCCCGCGCTGCGATAGGCGGCGAACCGCACCGGGTCCTCGGCCTTTGCCCGCTCCAGTTCCGCCTGGGCTTGCGGCAAGCGATCGAGCAACGCCAGGGCGAGCGCGAGATCGATGCGCGCGAACACGTGCCGGGAATCGATGCGCAAGGCCGCTTCGGCGGCACTGCGCGCTTCCTCCGGTTGCCCCAGTGCCAGGTAGTTTTCGGCAAGGTTGAAGTGGCCATCCGCGAGTGCGGGAGCGCGGATGACGACCTCTCGATTGAACGGCAACGCGGCGGCAGCGCGCTCATCGCGCAGCAGCAGCGTCCCGAGATTCATCAGGGTCGCTACGGCGACCGGATGACCGGATTGCTCGGCGACCTCGAGGCTCTCGCGATAGCGCGCCTCGGCGGCCTGGATCGCCCCGGTCCGCTCGAGAGCGATGCCCAGGTTGGTCAGCAGTTGGGGATCGTTCGTGGCACCGCGGGCGAGCGCCGCTTCGAGAACCGCGCGGGCTTCGATCGGTCGGCCCAGTTCCACCAGGACGGTCGCCCGGGCATTGGCAACGACGCTCGCCTCGGGCTCCAGGACAGCTGCGCGTTCGAAAGCCACCAGCGCCGCCATCGCATCGGCACACCGATGCCGCGCTGCACCGAGCAGAAGCCACGCCTCCGCCGAGTCCGGTTGGCTTGCACACGCTGCTTCAGCGTGGACACGGGCACCGGCCGCATCACCGCGACCTAGCGCCGCATGCGCCTCGATTAGCGATTCCCTCATTTCCGCCCGTGCGAGGGCAGCGCGCTACCGGGGGACCGGCGCTCCGGACGAATCCGTCAACGCGCTCTGCCGGAACGTCGCGGCACCCTGTACCTGCCCGCCGGCTATGCTGAGGTCGTAGGCCATGCCAGCCCGGACAGCATTTGCGCCAGCGAAGAAGCCACTGAAGTTGAGGCCGCCGCCCCCGGAAGAACCGAACGTGGAGAAAGTCCCACCCGTGGTAATGAAGGCCGTGTTGGTCCCGCTGTAGTCCAGACCGCCGACTTTGACCGACACCGAACCGATCACGCTCGAACTGCCGAAATTGGCTATCAGACTCGCGCCGGTCAACGCACCTGCAACGCCACCGGAACTCCACGTTGGCGTCGTGCCGCCGATCAGTTGGTATTCACCCTTCAGTTGTGCGGTCGAGAGGGCAGTCAGATCGGCCGAAGGGGTCGGCAGGCCTGCGACATAGTGGAGGCTCTTGACCGTCAGGTCACTGATCGGATTCCCATTCACATCGCGGACATAGTCACCGGTCCATCGACCCCATGTGATGATGCCGTCGTTGCCTTGATCCAGAACCGGGCCGTTCCACGTCTTCACGCTTCCGAAGTTCGCCTGCCGCATGGCGCCCGACTCGTCAAAGACTGCGGTCGTGGAAGGGACGAACGAGAGAGACGACCCTTCCACGTAGGCCAGGTGCACCGTGTGCGTGCCGGTGAGAATGAAGCCCGCCGGATCGACGGTCGTTCTCGTATCCCCTTGCGTGAAATTCGTCGGCGCCGTCTGCGGTTGCTGCGGCGGCAGATCCACCTTCTTGTCGGTGAGCTGCGGCTTCACGTCCGGGCTCGCCACGTAGTACGACTCGCCGTTCACCACGTTGAGGCAGCCGCCTGCGTTGCAGACGTTGATCTCGCCCCCACCCACCGAACCGGTGATGCTCTTGCCGTACTGGATGGTGTATTCCGTGCCGCGGATACCGATCGTCGCGACCGTGGTGGTCACCTGATAGTTGTTCTTGTTGTTGCGACCGACCAGTCCGGTGATCGTCCTCAACCCGCCCTTCAGGAGGCTGAAGAAGCCGCGTTCGCTGCCGTCCTGCTGCCCGTTGAACCGGAAATCGTCGATGCGAAACTGGGACTGCGGCTGCAACGACACATAGGCACCGTCGACGAAGCGCAGCTGCACGCGGCCATCCTTGGTGTCGACCATGTCGCCGCTGCCGATCTCCGCGCCCTTGGCGAGCGCACGCACGGTGCCGCTGGGGCCCTGCGCCGTCGGATTCCCTGCCGCGAATTCCACCCTGGCCGCCGGCGCGCTCTGAGCCGCGGTCGGATAGGCGCCGGCGATGGCGAGCATGAGGATGCCGCGCCCGCCGAGTCTGAAACACTGCTGGTTCATGTCGAATGCCTCCGAGCTGTGATGCGCCCCGGGCGGGCCAGGCGTACTGCAAGGATGGTTGCTGGATTCGTGCCTGCCACGGCCGAAGTATGCACGGCGTCAGAAATCGAAATCGCGCCGCAGGCGAACTTCGCCCAAGACGCGATCGAAGGTGTTGAGTTCGATGTTCGACCGGTTCACGAAGCCGAGCACCTGGGTCGTCACGCGCCAGTTGCGGGCGGGAACGTAGTGGAGGCCCAGCGTGCCGGTCACCTGGTTGTCGCGCCGGGTCACCAGGAAGAACGAGTCCGTCGCGTCGTAGCTACGGTGCTCGTACGCGGCGTTGGCGAACACGATGAACTTCTCGGAGAGCACCTGATCACCGCCGGCGCGCACGCCGTACAGATCAAACGCCAGCGCTTCAGCGGTGGGATCCTTCGTGCTCTCGCGCCCGCCATAGAGGCTGGCGTAGACGGTGGGACCGCCGCGGAAGGCATGGGCATACCCCGCTCCCGCGACATAGCGGTCCGCATTGCGGATCCGCTGGTCGGGGTAGGTGAGATTGGCGTACTGCACATACGCGCTGATCTGGTTCCGCGCATCGACGTCCCGCTGCCACTGCACGGTCCCGCCGCGCGCCTCGCGGTAGGCACTGGTGTATATGGGATCGAAGACCGTGAAGTCGTTCAACTGGACCAGGAACGACAGCAGGTCGCGGTCGCGCTTGTAGGTCGTGCCGAAGTTCAGGTCGATGAACCCGGTATCGAAGTTGTTGCGCTCGAAGTTCCAGCGCCGGCTGCCGTTGAATCCGGCGATCAGTGCCCAGCGCGTATTGATGGGCGTGCGCGTCGCGACCCCTGCAGCGAGCCCCCAGTAGCCGTCCGACAGCTTGGTCGCCCCAGGCGCGAGGGTGAAGGGCTGGCCGCCGAACAGCGGCACCGCGATGCTGCGATCGGCCGTGGCGCTGTTCACGTTGCTGTCGTATCCGGCAAAGCCTTCCACGTAGAACCGCGCCGTGGGCTTGGGTCCGACAGCAGCTCGGTCGATCGCGTCCAGGTAACGGTCGATGGTCACGGCCACTTCGGTCGGCGGATTCTGGGTGCGGACGTTCTGGAACTCCCGCTTCGCCGCATCCAATTCCTTCAGGTTGAAGTAGGCGCGCGCGATCTCCGCACGGGCCTGCGAATTGTTCGGCTGGACGGAAAGCACGCGTTCCAGCGCGAAGACCGCCTCGGTGTTGCGGCCGATGTCGAGAGCCGCGACGCCCAGGAGGTAGTCGTAGTTCGGATCGCCCGCGCGCTCCGACTGGAGCGGTGCCAGCAACTCGTACGCGGTCCTGGCATCGCGGCCCTCGATAAGCCGCTTCGCACGGTCCAGTATCTCGTCCGCAAGCGCCAAAGCGGGCAGCACACAAGCCAGCAGAGCCACCGCAGCCATATGGGGCAGCAATCCACGCTTCATAGGGGCACCCAGGAGGTATCAGCTAAGTCGACGATGAGGAATCGACGACAAATGCTTGTTCTTTAGGGCGACCTTACAAAAGTTGTCTAGCAGCGTCAAACTTCGTCGCCTGGCGGCGACGCTTTACCCCGCTTGGGTGACCACCGCCCCCCTACCGGACGCAATCCACGTGGAAAGTGAGTCGCCCGTCCACCTGTTCATCGACCAGCCCGTGGATCTCGGTCCCGAACCCCGGGAAGCGGGTGTTGAACTCGCGGGCGAACTGCAGGTAGCGGACGATGGTCTTGTTGAACCGCTCGCCCGGGATCAGCAGCGGGATGCCCGGCGGGTAGGGCGTCAGCAGGACCGCCGTGACCCGGCCTTCCAGTTCGTCGATGGGCACGCGGTCGATCTCGCGGTGCGCCATCTTGGCGAAGGCATCGGCCGGCTTCATCGCCGGTTCCATGGTGGACAGGTACATCTCCGTCGTGAGGCGAGCGATGTCGTTCGCCTTGTAGATGTCGTGGATCTGGGTGCAAAGATCCTTGAGGCCCACCCGTTCGTAGCGCGGATGCTGCGCGACGAACTCCGGCAGCACGCGCCACAGCGGCTGGTTGCGGTCGTAGTCGTCCTTGAACTGCTGCAGCTCGGTCACCAGCGTGTTCCAGCGGCCCTTGGTGATGCCGATGGTGAACATGATGAAGAACGAGTAGAGCCCGGTCTTCTCGACGATGACCCCGTGCTCCGCGAGGTACTTCGTGACCACCACGGCCGGGATGCCCGGCTCGGTGAAATCGCCATCCACGTCGAGGCCGGGGGTGATGACCGTGGCCTTGATCGGATCGAGCATGTTGAAGCCGGGCGCAAGATCGCCGAACCCGTGCCAATGCTCGCCGGAGCGGAGCATCCAGTCCTCGCGCTCGCCGATGCCCTCGGCCGCGAGGTAGTCCGGCCCCCACACCTTGAACCACCACGACTCGCCGAACTCCTCGTCCACCTTGCGCATGGCGCGGCGGAAGTCGAGCGCTTCGAGGATCGATTCCTCCACCAGCGCCGTGCCGCCGGGCGCTTCCATCATGGCCGCGGCAACGTCGCATGAGGCGATGATCGCGTACTGCGGCGACGTCGAGGTGTGCATCAGGAACGCTTCGTTGAACACGTCGCGGTCGAGCTGCCGCTCGATCGAATCCTGCACCAGGATCTGCGAAGCCTGCGAAAGGCCCGCCAGCAGCTTGTGGGTGGACTGCGTCGAGAAGATCATCGACTCGCGACAGCGCGGGCGCTCCGAACCGATGGCGTGGTAGTCGCCGTAGAAGTCGTGGAAGGCCGCGTGCGGCAGCCAGGCTTCGTCGAAGTGCAGCGTGTCGATCTCGCCGTCCAGCATCTGCTTCAGCGTTTCCACGTTGTAGCTGATGCCGTCGTAGGTGCTCTGGGTGATGGTAAGGATGCGCGCCTTCTTGTTCTTGCCGCGCACGAAGGGATTGGCCTCGATCTTCTTGCGGATGTTCTCGGGCTTGAACTCGTCCAGCGGAATCGGCCCGATGATGCCGAAGTGGTTGCGCGTGGGCATCAGGAACACCGGCACCGCGCCGGTCATGGTGATCGCGTGCAGGATCGACTTGTGGCAGTTGCGGTCCACCACCACCACGTCGCCCGGCGCCACCGTGGAGTGCCAGACGATTTTGTTCGACGTGGACGTGCCGTTGGTAACGAAGAACAGATGGTCGGCGTGGAAGATGCGTGCAGCATTGCGCTCCGAGGCAGCCACCGGCCCCGTGTGGTCCAGCAGCGCGCCCAGTTCGTCCACCGAATTGCAGACGTCCGCCCGCAGCAGGTTCTCACCGAAGAACTGGTGGAACATCTGGCCTACCGGGCTCTTCAGGAAGGCGACGCCGCCGGAATGCCCCGGGCAGTGCCAGGAATACGAACTGTCCGCCGCGTAGTGAGTGAGCGCGCGGAAGAACGGTGGCGGCAGCGAATCGAGGTACGCCCGCGCCTCGCGGATCACGTAGCGCGCGATGAACTCGGGCGTGTCCTCGAACATGTGGATGAAGCCGTGCAGCTCACGCAACACGTCGTTCGGGATGTGGCGCGAAGTGCGCGTCTCGCCGTGCAGGAAGATCGGGATGTCCGCATTCTTGAAGCGGATCTCGCTGACGAAGTTGCGCAGATCGGCGATCGCCTTGTCGGCCGCCTCGGGCGAGGACAGCTCCTCATCGTCGATGGACAGGATGAAGGCCGAGGCGCGGGACTGCTGCTGCGCGAAGGTCGAGAGGTCACCGTAGCTCGTGACGCCCAGGACCTCGATGCCCTCGTCCTCGATCGCCTTGGCGAGCGCGCGGATGCCGAGCCCCGATGTGTTCTCGGAGCGGAAATCTTCGTCGATGATCACGACGGGAAAGCGGAATTTCATGGGTGGCTGGACTCCCGTCGGGAAAAGGTGGATCTAACCTAAAGCTTGGGCAGCGTCACGCCGCTCTGGCCCTGGTACTTGCCGCCGCGGTCGCGGTACGACGTCTCGCACACGTCGTCGGCGTCGGCTTCGAAGAACAGCACCTGCGCCACGCCTTCGTTGGCGTAGATTCGCGCAGGTAGCGGTGTAGTGTTGGAGAACTCGAGGGTCACGAAGCCCTCCCATTCGGGCTCGAAGGGCGTGACGTTCACGATGATCCCGCAGCGGGCGTAGGTGGACTTGCCGAGGCAGATGGTCAGCACGTTGCGGGGGATGCGGAAGTACTCCACCGTCCTTGCAAGCGCGAACGAGTTGGGCGGAATGATGCAGGACTCGCCCTGGATGTCCACGAAGGACTTCGGATCGAAGTTCTTCGGGTCGACGATGGTGCTGTTGATGTCGGTGAACAGCTTGAATTCGTTCGAGCAGCGGATGTCATAGCCGTAGCTCGAGGTGCCGAAGGACACGACCCGCTGGCCGTTGACCTCCTTCACCTGACGCGGCTCGAACGGCTCAATCATGCCGTGCTCCTCCGCCATGCGGCGGATCCAGCGGTCCGATTTGATGCTCATGTGTTCTGGATGACGATCTTGGGGAAGACGGTCGAAGCGTCCTTCTGCAGCTCGGCCACGCGCACCGCGACGCGACGGGCGATGTCGCGGTAGATCTGCGCCGGCCGGCTGTCCGGCGCCGCCACGACGGTGGGCTTGCCAGAGTCGGCCTGCAGACGGATGTCGATGTCGAGCGGCAGCGACCCCAGCAGCGCCACATCGTTGTCCTTGGCGATGCGCTCCCCGCCGCCTTCGCCGAAGATGTGCTCCTCGTGTCCGCAGTTCGAGCAGACGTGGATCGCCATGTTCTCGACGATGCCCAGGATGGGCACGTTCACCTTCTGGAACATGTTGAGGCCCTTGCGGGCGTCGATCAGCGCGATGTCCTGGGGTGTCGTCACGATGACCGCACCCGTCACGGGGACTTTCTGCGCCAGCGTCAGCTGGATGTCGCCGGTGCCGGGCGGCATGTCGACCACCAGATAGTCGAGATCGTCCCACTTCGTATCGCGCAGCAGCTGCTCGAGCGCGCCGGTGGCCATCGGCCCGCGCCAGGCCACCGCCTGGTCACCGTCGATCAGCATCCCGATGGAAATGCCCTGCACACCGTGGTTCTTCATGGGGACGAACTTGCGCTTGTCGCCCTCTTCCACGATGTCGGGTTTGCCCTGCATGCCCAGCATGGTGGGCTGCGACGGGCCGTAGATATCCGCATCCAGCACGCCGACCCGGGCACCTTCGGTGGCCAGAGCCAGCGCCAGGTTGGCCGCCACGGTGGATTTGCCCACCCCGCCCTTGCCCGAGGCCACGGCGATGATGTTGCGCACGCCTTCCACGCGTTGGGCACTGCGGGTGGCGGCATGGGCGACGATCTTCATGGACACCTTCACGTCCACCTTCCCGATGCCGGGCAGCTCGCGCAGGGTCTCCGTCACCTGCTGCCGCACGGTGTCGAGCAGGCTCTTCGCCGGATAGCCGAGGACGATCTCCACGGCAACGTCGTTGCCGCTCACCTCGATGCTCTTCACCTCCCGGCCGGACACGTAGTCCTTGCCGGTCCACGGATCGATCAGCTCCTTCAGTTTGGCCTCGATCTCGGGGCGCCCCAGCGACATGCCTCTACCTCTCTGATTTGTCTCGAAAAACGAAGGCGCGAATGATACACGCTTTGCTACAATCCGCCCCTTCCCTTGCCGTATCCTCGAACATGTCGCGCCGTCTGCTCGTCACCTCCGCGCTGCCCTACGCCAACGGCAGCATCCACTTCGGCCATCTGGTCGAGTACATCCAGACCGATATATGGGTGCGCTTCCAGAAGATGCAGGGCCACGAGGTGCACTACGTCTGTGCCGACGACACCCACGGGACCGCGATCATGCTCCGGGCGGAGAAGGAAGGCATCACCCCGCAGCAACTGATCGAGCGGGTGTGGAAGGAGCACAAGCGCGACTTCGACGGCTTCCTGGTGGACTTCGACAACTACGGGTCCACCGACGACGAAGCCACGAAGGCGGTCTCCTACGACATCTACGGCAAGCTGCGCGACCACGCGAAGCTGATCACCACGCGCTCGGTCGAGCAGTTCTTCGACCCGGTCAAGGAACTGTTCCTGCCCGACCGCTTCATCAAGGGCACCTGCCCCAAGTGCGGGGCCAAGGACCAGTATGGCGATTCGTGCGAAGTCTGCGGGTCCACCTACGCACCGACCGACCTGATCAACCCCTACTCGGTGATCTCCGGCGCGACGCCGGTGCGCAAGAGCTCGGAGCACTACTTCTTCGCGCTGTCCGATCCGCGCTGCAAGACCTTCCTCGAGGACTGGACGCAGGCCGGCGACCGCTTGCAGCCGGAAGCAAAGAACAAGATCCGCGAATGGTTCGACCAGGGCCTGAACGACTGGGACATCTCGCGCGATGCGCCCTACTTCGGATTCGAGATTCCCGACGCGCCCGGCAAGTACTTCTACGTGTGGCTCGATGCGCCCATCGGCTATCTGGGCAGCTTCCGCAATCTCGCCAATCGTGACCCGGGTAGGATCAACTTCGAAGAGTACGTGAGTGCCGAGAGTGTCAAAGCCCAAGAAGAGGCCTATCACCTGAATCCGACCTCTGCACCTCACCCAACAGAGATGGTCCACTTCATCGGTAAGGACATCCTGTACTTCCACGCGCTGTTCTGGCCCGCGACGCTGCACTTCGCCGGCTACCGGACGCCGACCAAGGTATTCGCCCACGGCTTCCTCACCGTCAACGGCGAGAAGATGTCGAAGAGCCGCGGCACGTTCATCACGGCCGAGAGCTATCTCAAGCTCGGGCTGAATCCGGAATGGCTGCGCTACTACTACGCGGCCAAGCTCAACTCGACCATGGAGGACATCGATCTCAATCTCGATGACTTCGTGGCGCGGGTGAACAGCGATCTGGTGGGGAAGTACGTCAATATCGCGAGCCGGTGTGCGGGGTTCATTACCAAGAGATTCGGTGGCCGCATCAACGTCACATCGACGAGCGCCTTGATCTCCGAAGTGCAGACAGCCGCCACCTCCATTGGGAATCTTTACGACCAGCGCGAGTACGGCAAGGCTCTGCGTGAGGTGCTGCTCCTCATCGACAGGGCGAATCAGTTCGTCGACCAAGAGAAACCCTGGGAGCTCGCCAAGGATTCGTCGAATGAAGTCAGACTTCAGCGTATCTGCAGTGAGGCGTTGAATCTTTTCCGGCTCTTCACGATCTACCTGAAGCCGGTCCTGCCGAACCTCGCCCGGGAGGTCGAGTCTTTCCTGTCGGTCCCGCCGCTTCATTGGAACGACGCAGCTTCGCTGCTTCAACCTGGCCATTTGATCAAACCCTACCAACACCTCATGACACGCATCGACGCGAAGCAGATCGAAGCCCTCGTCGATGCCAACAAGGAAAGCCTCAAACCCGCGACACTCCCCTCTCCCCCCGGGAGAGGGGCCGGGGGTGAGGGAAACGCGGCACCGAGCAAAGCGAAGCACCCCCCAATCCCCGAAGACCTCCTCACCTTCGCCCGCCAGCTCCGCCAGGACCAGACCGACGCCGAACGCTTCCTCTGGTCGCTGCTGCGCGATCGACGCTTCGCCAGCGCCAAGTTCCGCCGCCAGCATCCGGTCGAAACGGAGCAGGGCCGCTTCATCCTAGACTTCTACAGCCACGATCTGAAACTGGCGATCGAACTGGACGGTGGCCAGCATCAGGAAGCCGTGGCGCGGGATATCAAGCGGACGCAGGCTCTGGCGGCGCTGGGCATCGAAGTGCTCCGCTTCTGGAACAACACCGTACTTGCCAACACCGAGTCAGTACTCGAATCACTCTGGAACAAGGTCAACGAAATGAGCGAAGCCAACAAATCTCCCTCACCCCCAGCCCCTCTCCCGGGGGGAGAGGGGAGCAAGGCGGCACCGGAGGGACAGGGGAGCCCCACCATCTCCATCGACGACTTCATGAAGATCGACCTGCGGGTCGCCAAAGTCGTGGATGCGCAGCACGTGGAGGGCGCCGAGAAAATGGTCAAGCTGATCCTCGACATCGGCACCGAGCAGCGGCAGGTGTTCGCGGGCATCAAGGCCCACTACGAGCCGGAACAGCTGAAGGGCCGCATGGTGGTGATGGTCGCCAACCTGGCGCCGCGCAAGATGCGCTTTGGCGAATCGCAGGGCATGGTGCTCGCCGCGAGCAATGAAGGCTCCGGCGTGTTCCTGCTCGACCTGGACAGCGGCGCGCAGCCCGGCATGCGCGTCAAGTGACACCGATGCCGACGCGCCGCCTCTCCATCCGCGGGCGCGTGCAGGGCGTTGGCTTCCGCGACGCGATGATCACGCAGGCGATCAAGCTTGGTGTGACCGGCTGGGTACGCAACCGCCACGACGGCAGCGTCGAGGCGAGCGTCTCCGGTTCGGAAGAACAGGTCGCCGCGATCGTCGAATGGGCGCACCGTGGCCCACCAGCTGCCCACGTGTTCCGCGTCGACGTGACACCGGACGAAGGCGTGTTCCGCAGCTTCTCACGCTATCCGACCGCCTGACTCGGTCCGATTGCGAGGTGACAGGCTTGCGAGAAGTCGTTGCGCGAGTTGCGCGCGTTCCTCCGCCGTCAAATTCAGCGCCTGGGCTTCAACCAATTTAAGATTGCTCGGCATAAGGGCTCCACGCACGTGTGCTCCGAAAGCCATACCCCGCTCTAGGCATTGTTGCCGTGGCGCAACGCCACAGTTCAGCGGCGGCGCGCAACGATGCGATGCGCCGCCGTTTTCACCGTCCGCCGCAACTGCCCGTTCGGCGTCACCGCGCAGGCTCCCCGAACCTTTCGGCAAAACTCTCACGCGCCTCTCCGATGAAAACGAGAAGCTCGCTCTCTGGGACTCGTACGACATCGATACGCTTTTGTGCGGCCTCGAGTGTCATTCGATCGGCCACGTCTTCACGCGCGACAAAGAGCGTTTTTGGCAGCTGCTGCTTGTGGCGTTTCGCGTCTTCCAGCATGCGACGGAATCGGGCTCGAGTGGGCTCCGCATCCGTTACAGGGATGAACTCCGAGCCCAAGATGAAACAGCTAGCCGCGTCCATCAATGCGATGCAGTTGAAATCCCCGTCTCGTTCGGTCCGGATGGGCGCGCTATTGAGCCGGAATGCGATCCAGGCCTCGTTGACCTCGAACTGCTTGGGATGAAGCATGCGCTATGACAGCTCGAGTGTCGCTCAACGTTTGAGCCAAGGCGACCGTGGAGGCGCGACCCACTGGCCGACGAGCGCACCATGATACTCGGCTCGTGGCGGCCATTGGGCCGCGCCGGAGCGGGTCGGCCCGAGCGAAGGATTACGCGTCAACGCGGTGCGCCGCAGATGGGCATGGTCGCAGCGCCAGCACTTGGCGCCCTGTTATGGCGCGTTTTTCGCAACCGGCTTGCGCCTTTGCCAGTGGAACGCTCCCTGCCGGTGAACCTCTTCGACAGGCACAGGCACGTGGACCATCACGGCTTCGAAGTTCTTCCAGTAGACGGCGCCGCGCTCATTTACGGGCAGGCTTAGCTCGATTTGACCCGCCCGCGCTTCCCACTCGCTGAGTTCAGCGATGTTCCTGGCATCTATGCGGAGAAAGAAGAAGCGGACCGGACCAGCGCCGCCCCCTTTGCGATCATGGCTAGGCGTTGCACCGAACTTGGAGGACAAGGCATCGAAGCTGTAGCTGAACCACGCAACCGGCGTGATACTCGATGGACGGACTTTGCTTGCCGGAAGCCAAGAGGGGCGCAGTGGGGCCACTTTGACGTCTAGCACCCCGCATCACCGGCCAGCCAACAGCGGTGCAAAGCGGCGCAGTTGAACGGTTCGGTGCAAGCGGTGGCTGGGCCCACGATCGATATGCGCTATGGCAACCGGTAGTCCAGTCGCTGCGCGCATTGCAGTTCCCCGTTCGCGCCCGGGAACTTGCATTTCCACGGCCCACTGCCAGAAGCGCCTGCGTACTTGCCGGTTCCGCCACTGATCACGTTGGTCCCATTCGCGCCGTCAGATCCGATGTTCCCGGTGAAGTCGGTAAAGATTCGGTCGCCATCGGCATCACCATTGGCCGGTCCCGCCGACAAAATTCTCCACATAGGAATACTTCACGACACGGCTGCCGTCGGCGTTTGTCGCCACCCGCGAAGTACCACTAGAGCGGCTGAACACCTTGTTGTCGTCTTGAAGCGTGACGCCCTACTCGACAAACAGCGAGCACACAATCGCTATCCAGGGCTGCGCCTAAGCCTCGCCATGACGTCCGAACTCCTTCTCAAAGGCCTCCTTCGAGGACCGCAGCGCGTTCTTGGCCCTTTCTATTGACAACTGGGATAGATAAGGTGGCGCGTCGGCGGTAAAGATGAAGAGGAAGTATCGGCCATATGCATTCTTGCAGATGCGATGGAGGCTAATCACCCTCGTGCCAAACCAATATCTCCCAAGCATGCGCTCGTCGCAAACGATAGTTGCGAGGCATCCGTCAAATTGCCCGCGTGGATCGTCTGACTTTATCCGCATCGATCGGAACTGCGCTTCTACCACGTCGACCCCGCTCGGATTTAAACGGGCGAGCCTGTCCAACACGTAGCCGTAAACCAACACCGCGGCCATGAGAAGTATCCATGGGTAGCCAGCCTCTTGCGAACCCTCACACTTCCTTTCAATCTCTTTAACTTACCCTTGCATCTCGCGAGTAACGGGGCGAGGTGCATCCGCTTGTACTATGAACGGCTTTCCAAAGTCATTGAAGACGAATGCCGCACGGGTTGGCTAGGGTTCAGACGCCCAAACTCCGCATCACCTGCCGGCGGAATCGGGCGGAGCCCGCTGAAGCCGGTCACTTGCATGCGGACCCTGGGCGTCTTCCGAAACTCGCACGCTGTTACTTCATCTTCTCCCAGTAATCAACGAATTCCCCCTCGAGAGTAGCGCTCATCTTGTCCCCTTCGCGAACGATGAACGGGGGATCAATAGGGTGTTGGTAGGACACGCGAGCCCCATCCTTTCGAAGCGGGGAACGCTTGGTATCACCGCCGACGGCATAAACAGGCAGCTTGCCGCTCCCGTCATCGAAAATCAGGAGCAGTGGCGTGGCGGCAACATCCGTTCCGGACCATTCCCATTTTGATATGGAGGATAGGGAGGCGGATTTTCCGTCGGGGGTCGGCCAGAAGACGATGAGGTGATTGACGCCGTTCTTCGTGGTGCTCATCCCATACACGGTCGGCGGTGTCAGTTCTGTGCCGTTCGGGAGCTTCCGCATCACCAGGCGCCACGTGCCGTCAGTACCTTCGGCATGCGCGAGAACCGTTAGCGTGAGGGATAAGGCAAGACCGGCGAAGATACACCGCCATGCTGATCTGATCAGTTGCATGATTCCCTCCACGCGAGATGACGGATTTCTACTTAGGCCCAAGGACGGGCCAAGACGCCCCCTCGGCTGCGAGAAAACCTCAAGCAGTCAGACTACCGTCCGGGGCCGCCGGCGCCACGAAATTGGTAGCCCTGCAGAAACTGTTACGGTAGTGCAAGGGCTCTTACAGATCGCTTACGGATCACGCCCCCAACGCCCCGCATCACCTGCCGGCGGAAGCGGGCGAAGCTCGCTGTCGCCGGTCAGGTGCATGCGGAGGTTATGCGGCACTCACTTTTCCGCCTTCTGGGGCGCGCCCATCTCCTCATCGACCTCATCCTCAAACGCGCGCTTCTTGCCGGCCACGAAGCGCCGGTATCCTTCAGGGTCTATCCAGGCATGCACGCCTTCCGTCTGTGCCCGCTGCCGTTTGCCGTCAAGGTCGTAGTATTCATTGTGCTGTGCCAGCCAGATGTCAGGCTTCAGCATTTCGAGCATGTGATGGGTGTGGCGATAGTCGTCGGCAATGCCCGGGTAGGACGGGTTCTTCGCCAGCCGATAGCCCGGGTTGAATCCAGCACCGTCCGGGAACGCCACCACGTAAGCCATGCCGTCGACGACGAGGTTGGCGATCCACGTGGTCGCTCCTCTGGTGTGGCCAGGCGTGTGATACGCGGTGAGCAGCACATCGCCCATTTTGATGGTGTCCCCGTCACGCAGGATGCGATCGACCTTGACTGGCGGGTAAAGAAAGTCGTTGGCGTACTTGAAGTCGTCCCGGTCGCCGCTCTCCATCGCCGCAGCGTCATCCTTCATGACCGCCAACGTCGCCCCGAACTGCTCCTTGAGGTAGGCAAAGGCACCCGCGTGATCGATATGCGCATGGCCGTTGATCATGATCTTGATGCCTTCGGGCTTGAAACCAAGTTTGCGGATCGACTCGACGATCATCGGCCCGGACGAGGGCATGCCCGTGTTCATCAGGATGTGCCCCTCGGAAGTCGTGAAGAGGAAGATGCCGAGCCCCTTGGTGCCGACGAAGTACAGGGGACCGACGATCGTGATCGGCTCAGCGGGCTCTTCCCACTTCAGCGCTTTAGTGGCGAGTGAGATGAACAGCTTGTTGTCGTTGGCGAGTTGCTCCTTCGTCGGAGCGTTCTTCGGCAGGTCCTGCGCGCCGGCCGCAAGCACAAGTGAGGCCGCGAGCGACAGAGCGATGATCGAAATCTTGTTCATGACGATGCTCTCCTCGAGCGCAATCACTGCGCGAGTTTCGCCTCCGGAAACTGCCACGTTCCCTCCAGGCCCTTCCCCGCCGGCGATACGAGCGATGACGGCGGCAATCGCGGGATCACTGCAAGGCGGCGTCCAATGCCGCATAACGCCGGCCCTCAGGGGCGCCGCTTTAGCGGCGGGATCTTGCCCCAATAAAGTAGACAGTGCGGATAACTACGCTGCGTCACGTTCATAGGCAAGGGGTGAGCGGTAGTCGAGGGAAGAGTGGAGGCGGCGTCGATTGTAGAACGCGATATAGCG